>Ga0209558_1000061_pt1 | contig 110811 bp, 103 predicted proteins | sample SaaInlV_150m_DNA_3_FD_184674 | JGI IMG/M metagenome (GOLD analysis project Ga0209558, IMG submission 184674) | Marine microbial communities from expanding oxygen minimum zones in the Saanich Inlet - Saanich Inlet SI074_LV_120m_DNA (SPAdes) (version 2) | ecosystem: Environmental > Aquatic >...
CGGCGCGCCGATGAGATTCTGGAGGCGCTGTCGCACCTGTCTGATCGTTCGGGAGATGTCGCCAAGCCACTCGGGGCTTCAATCGGAATCGCGGAACTGGATCCGGCCTCGGGTGAATCCCTGCGTGAGTTCCTGGTTCGTGCGGACGCCGCAATGTATGTCGCGAAGAAAAGCGGAAAGAATGGATGGGCCGTCTCTACCAAGCGTGGCGAGGAAGCGGTCGGACACACGCCATCTGCAAAAGATCGTGATTCACGCGACGGGGAGGCTGACCGATGAGCGATCCACAATTCGAAAATGAACTGATCGACGAGATCAGCTATGACGATCAGAAGCGCATGGCGCGTGAAGGCAGCCACAACGAACGCTGCGATCTGGCGGGCCGCGAAGATGTGCGCCCGGAGATTCTTTACTACCTGGCAGGTGACCCGGACCCCGGTGTGCGTCGGCAGATTGCGCGGAATGACATCACGCCGCGCCACGCGGACCTTATGCTGGCCCAGGATGATGATGACCGGGTCCGCTCGGATGTTGCGGGTAAGATCGCGACGACGTCGATTGGCATGAATGAAGACGACCAGACCAATGTCTACAAAGTCACCATGCAGGCGCTGGAAATCCTGGCGGGTGACCAGCTTGTGCGTGTTCGGCAGATATTGGCGGAATCCTTCAAGGACAGTTCCGGCGCGCCGCTCCATATCGTCGAGAAGTTGGCCTTGGATCGCGAGATCACCGTCAGTGGCCCCATATTGGAACTTTCACCGGTCCTGGGTGATGAATTCCTGATCCGGGTCCTCAACAGCGAGCCCGTGCAGGGGGCGCTGAAGGCGATTTCCAGGCGCGTGGCGCTGGGTGAGGAAGTCGCCGATGCGATCGTCAACTCGGGTGACGCCGAGGCCGTAGCGGAATTGCTCGGCAATGAAAGCGCACAAATTCGCGAGGAGACACTCGATCGGATCGTCGATCAGGCCCCGGGCCAGCCTGGTTGGCACGGACCGTTGGTTCAACGGCCCCGGTTGCACACCGATGCCGCACGGCGCATCGCCGATATCGTGTCAGGCTCCCTGCTGGTCGAACTGAAGAAGCGCGCCGATCTGGATGACGATTCCATGGCGGCGATAGACTCGGTCATCCAGCAGCGGTTGGACGGCGGGGAGATCGAGGATCTGGCCGAGCTCTGGTCCAACGCAGCCGATCGCCTGGAAACGACGGGCGGTGTTGAAGATCCGAACTGGGCGAAATCGTCGAAAGACGGTCCAGGACGGACCCCGACGTCATCCGCGCCCGCAGACCCTGAATGGGCGAACTCCGAAACCGAGGTTGCTGATACGGAGCAGACCAGGCGTGCGGAGAAACTGAACAAGAAGGGCAAACTCGCGGAGAATCACGTGGCGTCCGCCCTGAATGACGGTGAGACGGATTTTGTGATCACGGCCATGTCGTTGCTGGCGGAAGTCTCGCCCGATGTCGTGCGCAAGGCGGCGTCGCTGCAAAATGCGAAGGCCCTTGTGGCGCTGGCCTGGAAGGCGGGCCTATCCATGCGGCTGGCCACCCGACTGCAAATGAATCTTGCCAAAATTCCGCCGAGTGGCGTGATGCGTGCCACCGCGTCCGACGGATACCCGATCTCTCCTGAGGAGATGACCTGGCAGCTTGAGTTTATCGCCGGTATGGCCGCCGGCGAATAAACACGTTGTCCTAGAGAGGAACAGTACCGATGCCGATGGATCGAAATGCGCTTTCGAAGGTGATCAACACCGGTCGCTCGACCGCGTTCAATGTGTATGAAATTGGGAGTCGGATTCCGGCAGATGACCCGGTGGGGAAACTGTTCCGGAACAAGACGCTCAATGAAGGCATGTTCTTCAAGGTCATGGAGCGAAACGCGACCCAGTATAGCACCGTGTCGACGGTGCAGACGCTTCTGTACTTCCCCTACAACCTGGCGAACATCTATGAGGGTGGCGACTCCATCCTGTTCGACGACCCTGGGTTCAACAAGACGTTGCGAGTGCGGACCGGTGCCGATTCCAAGAGCGAGGAAAGCCAGGTCGACTATGTGATGGATCTCGAGATACTCGAGATGATCTATTCCCTGCCGACCCTCGATCCGTTTCTCCTGAAGTGTAAGTCCGAACAGCTCGATCTGGATGATCGCATTCATCCGTTCTACTTCAATATCAGCGAAGAGGACTGGAAGCGGATTCGATCGCCCATCCGGACCAAAATTCGCACCCTCGTGCGGCGCGCGTTCGTGAGCGGCGGCAAAATCTCGGTCGACAAGATGGAGCAGCATGTCTCGCGGTTTCTGGCAAAAATCTGGGAAGCCAAGGACATCGAGGGGATCGAGGATTTCGTGCGCAGCATGGATATTTCGGAAGACCGCGCGCCCGAGCTTTTCTTTGCCTGGAAGGCGATCTGCTACTACCAGGTCCAGTTCGAGGACTACCTGCCACAGATGAAAGAATTCTATGCCTGGTTGGGCGACGACAAGATGGCCATGCCGAGCGACTGGGCACGCCTGATGCCGGAGGATCGTGATCGTATCGAATATTCACTGCTCGGACTGCGCGACAAGGTGCGCGACACCTATCGCAGCATCAGGTTCGTGCTGACCAACTACGAGCAGAGCTATCGCGCGTTCATCGAGATGAACCAGCCGCGTGCATTCAAGGATTTCCTGTCCAAGGCGGATGAGGACTACACGAACATCGCGACATGCCTGAGTGCCAATATCCATGCACTCAACACGTGGCAAAAAATGACCGATACCTACGGTGAGCAGATGCGCCATGAGCAGGTCAGTGAACTGTTCGAAACGTTGTCGATGCTGTTCGACATGCAGCGCCCGGTGGCCTCGAACCTGCGGGTGTCTGCCTGATCGCGGCGAATATGCGTCAGTTGCGCGCGCCCGGGGCGGGTCGCCCGCATCAGGCAGTCCGGGCCACCCTGGCCGGGCTACGCTGACCGGCCTACGCGGCCCAGATCGCCGTGCCGAGCCCGTGCTCGGTGAATATCTCGATCAGCAGTGAGTGCGCGGCACGGCCGTCCATGATGACCGACGCCTCGACATCCTTCTCCACGGCATCGATGCAGGTTTCCACCTTTGGAATCATGCCGCCGCTGATGGTGCCGTCGGCGATCAGCTGCCGGGCATGATCCACACCCATATCGGCGATCAGCTCACCGTCCTTGTCCATCACGCCGGTCACATCGGTCAGCATGAGCAGACGCGTTGCCTCCAGCGCGGAGGCGATGGCGCCCGCGGCCGTGTCGGCATTGACGTTATAGGTCGCGCCGTCGTCACCGATGCCGATTGGAGCAATGACCGGGATGATGTCGGACTTGGTCAGGGTGTTGAGCAGCTCGGGGTCAACCCGGGAAGGTTCGCCAACGAAGCCGAGATCGAGAATTTTCTCGATGTTCGAATCCGTCTCGCGTCGGGTGCGCCGCAGCTTGCGGACGGACATCAGGCCGCCATCCTTGCCCGACAGGCCGACCGCACGGCCACCCGCGGCATTGATCGCCGACACGATTTGCTTGTTGATCGAGCCTGACAAAACCATCTCGACGATTTCGACGGTCGCCTCGTCGGTCACGCGCAGGCCGTCGATAAACTCGCTCTTGATCTTGAGTCGTTCGAGCATTGCCCCGATCTGCGGCCCGCCGCCATGCACGATAACCGGTTCGATGCCGACCTGCTTCAGCAGCACGATGTCGCGTGCGAACGCACTGGCGAGGTTCGTGTCGCCCATCGCGTGGCCGCCATATTTGATGACGAATCGCCGGCCATTGAACTGGCGCATATAGGGAAGCGCCTCCGCCAGGACTCCGGCCTTGGCGAGCAGTTCTTCCGGCGGTGGCGCGTTGTCCTGAGCCATCATGCTATCCGTTTGTTTTCGCGTTCTTCGTGCGGTTGGAAACCGGCGCGAACTTAGCCCAATTCAACCAGCATTCGCCAGCGTGGCCAGATCCACCTGCAGTTCGCCAAGTCCCATGCTCTTGCGCGCGCTGGTCATGATCGGTTCGGGCAGGGCGGCGGCATGGGTCTTCATCTCCTCGGCCACCGCCTCGATCAGGGTCGCCAGCTCCGGCGCTTTGGGCTTGTCGGCCTTGGTCAGAACCACCCGGTACACGACGGCGGAGGCGTCGAGCATGGCCATCATCTCACGGTCGCCGTCCTTGATGCCGTGGCGTGAATCTACCAGCAGGTAGAGCCGTTGCAAGTTCGGGCGGCCACGCAGGTAATCGCGCAACGTCGTGTTCCAGCGGGCGATCTCGGTCTTCGGCGCGCGGGCGTAACCATAGCCGGGCAAATCGACGAGCATCAGCCGACCGGCGAGGTCGAAGAAATTCAGCTCACGTGTACGGCCCGGCGTGTTGCTCGTGCGGGCCAGGGTTTTGCGATTGGTCAGCGCATTGAGGAGGCTCGACTTGCCGACATTCGAGCGGCCGGCGAAGGCGATCTCGGGCAAAGTTGGCTCGGGCAGATCGGGCAGGTTCGCGACCCCGCGCACAAAGGTGCATTCCTGCGCAAACAGGTGGCGCGCAGCCGCGAGGTTGGCGTCCGCCGCCGCGCCGTTTGGTTCAGTCATGGTGCCGGGGGCGTCAGGTTGTTTTCCCGCCGCCGACAGCCACGCCCATACGCCGCATGATGACGTATTGCTGTGTAATCGAGAGCAGGTTGTTCCAGGTCCAGTAGATCACCAGTCCGACCGGGAAATTGGCCAGGAAGATGGTGAAGAACACCGGCATCAGCAGGAAAATCTTGGCCTGGATCGGGTCCGCCGGTGCCGGGTTGAGCTTCTGCTGCAGGAACATGGTGATGCCCATCAGGATCGGCCAGACGCCGAGCGCGAGACCGAAGGGCGGATCCCAGGGGATCGCGCCGAACAGGGTGATGATGTTCAGCGGGTCGGGCGCGGACAAATCCTTGACCCAGCCGAAGAACGGCGCGTGGCGCATCTCGATGGAGATGAACAGCACCTTGTAGAGCGCGAAGAACACCGGAATCTGGAGCGCGATGGGCAGGCAGCCCGAGACCGGGTTGACCTTCTCACGCCGGTACATCGCCATTAGTTCGCGTTGCATGCCCTGCTTGTCGTCGGCGAATTTCTCGCGCATCTCCTGCATTTTGGGCTGCAGGGCCTTCATGGCGCTCATCGACTTGTAGGATTTGTTGGCGAGCGGGAAGAAGAACATCTTGATGATGACCGTCACCAGCAGGATCGCCAGCCCGAAATTGCCCAGCAAATCGGCGAAGAAGATGATGACGTGGAGCAGCGGCTTGGTCAGGAAGAAGAACCAGCCGAAATCGATCGCCATCTCGAAGCGCTCGATCCCGAGATCGTCGCGATAGGCGGACAGGGTGTTGAACACCTTGGCGCCGGCAAAGAAGCGTGTGGTCACCTCTGCGATTTCGCCTGCCGCGAGCGGAATGGCCTCCCCGCGATAGTCGGTCTGATAGAGGTTGGCGCCGGAGCCTGTGGTGTCGAACAGGAAGCGCGCATCGACCTGGGTGTCCTGGTCCGGGATAAGCGCGGTCAGCCAGTAGATGTCTGTGAAGCCGAGCCAGCCGCCTTCGGACTCGAAGGTCTGCGGCGCCTCGGGCTCGTCCTCGAGATCGTCATAGTCGATCTCGTGCAGAGTGTCGCCAAGGATGCCGATCGGACCTTCATGCAGGATGAAGAAGCCGAGCGTGTCGGGCTCGTTGACCCGGGTGATGCGGCCGAACTGGCTGACGTTGATCGGCGTCGTGCCGGCGTTCTGAATGCGGTCGGTCACGGTGAACATGAAGTGGTCGTCGACCGCCACGGTGCGGGTAAGCACCAGACCGTCATCAGTGCGTGTTGTCAGCACCACCGGAGAATCCGGCGTGAGCTCGCCCTGATTGGCCGTCCAGCGGGTCTGTCCGCCGCCGGATACGGTGCCGTTGCCCGTGAGCCAGCCGAACTCGGCGAAGTAGGGATCTTCCGAGCCGCGGGGCGACAGCAACTTGATCAGCTTGCTGCCCGGCTCGATCGTGTCGCGATAATCCCGCAGGGTCAGATCGTCGAAGCGACCGCCGACCAGGTTGATCGTCCCGCTGAGGGCTGGCGTGTTGATGGTGATCCGCGGCGTGTCGGCAATGACCTCGTCGCGCGCGCGTGGTTCGGCGGCGCCGGCGGCCTGGTTGCCGTCCGGGGACGGCAATGATGGGACACCGATGGTGTTGGGGTCACGCCCGACCGCCTGCTCCTGGCGTTCCAGCTCGGCTTGTTTCTCCGCTTGGCGCGGCTGCTCGATGAAGGTCTGCCAACCCAGCAGGATGGCGAGCGACGCCGCGATCGCGAGGATGAGGTTTTTCGTGTCCATCTGCGCCTAGCTCCGCGGCGTTGGCATGGCTGTGCCATGCGTAATATGTGTTCGCATGGTCGTGCCATGCGGGATGTTCGTCGGCATGGCCACGCCATGCGGGGTGTCGTTGTGTTCGCTGCAGTCGTGAGCGCCACGGGCGTCAGGGACCGGATCGTAGCCGGCGCCGCCCCAGGGGTTGCAGCTCAGGATGCGACGGGCGGCCAGCCAGCCACCACGCATCGGACCGTGGCGCGACAGCGCCTCCGCGGCGTAGTGGGAACAGCTCGGCTGATAGCGGCAATTGGTGCCGAGGATCGGCGACAGAACCCACTGCCAGATAAGAATCAGGCCCTTCAGCAGCATCACCAGGAGATATGAAACGAGTTTCATCAGGTCTGGCTTCCTTCATTGCCTGCCAGTGCATCACACCGGTCCAGCGCGGTGACGAGATCGTCGCGCAGTGCCGCATAGGTCCGTCCGCCTGTGGCCGCGCGGGCTATCAGGACATAGTCCAGATCCGGGCGGGCTCGCGTAGGAATGATCTCGCGAACGGCGGCCCGCAGGCGTCGTCGTGCCCGATTGCGCACCACTGCGTTGCCGATCTTGCGGGTGGCGGTGAAGCCAACACGGATCGTGCCCGCGCGCATCTCGGCATCGTCGGGGATCGGCGCAGTCTGCAGCACGAGACCCGGCGCTGCCCAGCGGCGCTTGGTCGCCGCGATGCGCAAAAAGTCGCGACGCTTCGGCAAGCGCGCGATCAACGGAATCGCGGGGTCGGCCGAATCCGGCGTTGTTGCCTCCGCCGTCGTCATGATGTCATCAATCCCGGTGATCGTGCCCGCGCGGCATGAGCCGCGTCCGGCACTGTTCAGGCGCTCAGCTTTTTGCGGCCTCGCGCACGCCGGCGTGCCAAAACACGCCGCCCGCCCACTGTCTTCATGCGGGAACGAAATCCATGCCGGCGCTTGCGCACCAGATTGCTCGGTTGAAATGTCCGCTTCACGCGAATTCTCCATTGCCTTGAAGGCCTTGCAAGTCGGCGCGCTGTATACGTTTTCGGCGGATGGAAGTCAACGCACCCCCGCGGTGTTAACTGAGCATAGAAAGTCACGCATTGGTGAATGGTTGAGCCTGTCACGATGCACCAAGTAGATTCGCAACGAACAAGGATAAAAACGCGATGAACGAATCCACCACATCCAAGCCGGCCAAGGCCGCGTCTCGGACGGTATTGGTCCGCCGAATTGTGCCGATTGCCGTCCTGATAGCCGGATTTGTGGCCTTTTTTGCCCTCGATCTGGATGTTTTTGTCTCGCTCGAGGCGCTCAAGGAAAACCGCGAAACCCTGCGCATGCTGGTGAGCGACAACGGAATCGTGGCGATTTTGGCATTTGGCGCGATCTACGCCGTCGTGATCGCGTTCTCGCTGCCGGGTGGCGCGATCATGACGCTCACCGGTGGTTTTTTGTTCGGCGCCCTGGGCGGCGGCCTGGTGGTCGTGGTGGGGGCGACGGTCGGCGCCACCGCATTGTTCCTGATTGCCCGCACCGCGGTGGGTGATGTGCTGCGCGCCAAGGCCGGGCCGTTCGTGTCGAAGATGGAGGACGGGTTCCGCAGCAACGCGCTGAGCTATCTTCTCGTGCTGCGCCTGATCCCGCTGTTCCCGTTCTGGCTGGTCAACCTCGTGCCGGCTTTCCTCGGGGTCTCGACGACGACTTATATCATCGGCACTTTCGTGGGGATCATCCCGGGCACCTTTGTCTATGCGTCGGTCGGCAACGGTCTGGGCGCGCTAATCGATGCCGGGCAGGACCCGGATCTTGGCATTATCTTCCGACCCGAAATTCTGGGCCCACTGATTGGCCTGGCGGTGCTCGCCCTGCTGCCGGTCATCTATAAGAAGATTCAGGCGCGCAAGAACCGATCTCCCTCTGCCGCGTCCTGATCGACGCCCGGCCGTCTTCCTTTCCCTGAAATGCAGAAACTGGTGTTGTCATGAGTGAAACACGACGAGTGGATTTGTGTGTGATCGGTGCCGGCTCGGGCGGTTTGTCCGTCGCGGCCGGTGCGGTACAGATGGGCGCCAGCGTGGCGCTTTTCGAGCGCGGCAAGATGGGCGGTGATTGCCTGAACTATGGCTGCGTGCCGTCCAAGGCGTTGCTCGCAGCCGGTCACGCGGCTGCGCATTATGGCCACACCAGCCAGTTCGGGGTGAACGGACAGGGCGCCGAGATCGACTTCGCCGCCGTCAACGATCACGTGCAGGGGGTGGTGGCCGGGATCGCGCCCCATGACAGCGTCGAGCGGTTTTCGGATCTGGGCGTCGACGTGTTTCAGGAGGGTGCGAAGTTTACCGGGCCCCGTGAGGTGCTCGGCGAGAATGGCACCCGCGTCCGCGCGCGACGTTTTGTTGTCGCCACGGGATCGTCACCGGCCGTGCCGCCGATCCCAGGCCTCGACCAGGTCAGCTATCTGACGAATGAGACGGTGTTTGAACTGCGTGAGCGCCCCAGCCATCTGATCGTCGTCGGCGGCGGCCCGATCGGCCTCGAGATGGCGCAGGCGCATCGCCAGCTGGGATCGAAGGTCACGGTGCTGGAGGCATTCCAGATGATGGGCCCCGATGATCGAGACCTGGTCGCGGTGGTCCGGGCGCGCCTGGTGGCCGACGGCATTGATATCCACGAAGACACGAAAGTGGTCGAAGTGAAGTCCGCGGATGGCGGCGTCGCGGTGGTCTGCGAACATGGCGACCGGAACTTCGAAGTGGCGGGCAGTCATATTCTTGTCGCGGTCGGCCGGTCGCCGAACCTGGCCAGCCTCGATCTTGAGGCTGCGGGCGTGACATTCGACCGGCGCGGCATTGAAGTGGATGCGCGGTTGCGCACGACAAACAAGCGTGTGTTCGCCGTCGGCGATGTCGCCGGGCGCTACCAGTTCACCCACATCGCCGGATATCACGCCGGCATCGTCATTCGGAATGCATTGTTCCGGATGCCGGCCAAGGTGAACTACGACGCCGTGCCGTGGGTGACCTATACCGACCCGGAGCTGGCGAATGTGGGTCTCACCGAGAAAGCGGCGCGCGAAGTTCACGGCGATGATGTTCGTATCGTTACGGCCAGCTTTGACGAGAATGACCGCGCCCGCACCGAGCGTCGCACCGAGGGCATGGTCAAGGCCGTGGTGGGCCGCAAGGGGCGTATTTTGGGTGCGGGGATTGTCGGTCCCCATGCTGGCGAACTGATCCAGCCCTGGATTCTGGCGATCTCCCAGAAGATGAAAATCGGTGCGATGGCGCAGATGATTGCGCCGTACCCGACCCTGGGCGAGATCAACAAACGGGCGGCGGGTTCCTATTACACCCCATCTCTGTTTTCGGACCGAACCCGCAAGATCGTGCGGCTTTTGGCGAAACTCGGATAGCGCCGGGCACGGCGTGACTGACCGCATCGGCCGATTTCTGCTACACATTCGCCCGTCATGATACGGTCGCGGAAATTCGCGCTCCCGCCCTTTGCGCGCTCACTGTCTGCCCGTCTGCTGGTTCTGACGATCGTCTTCGTCATGCTCGCCGAGGCGTTGATCTATGCGCCGTCCGTTTCGAACTTCCGGACCAATTGGCTGAAGGATCAGGCGGAATCTGCGCACATCGCCATTCTGGCACTCGAGGCGGCGCCGGCCGAGTTGATCAGCGAAGATCTGAAGGCCCAGCTTCTGTCGCGCGCGGATGCCTATGCCGTGGTGCTCAATCGTGGCGACCGGCGTTTGCTTCTGTACACCGCGCCGCCACCGCCGGTCGATGTCACGGTGAACCTGGCTGACGGATCGCTGTTCGGGGATATCGGTGCAGCGTTTGCGACCATGTCGCGGTCTGGCGATCCGACATTGCGGCTGATCAGCCCCACCGAAGATGACCCTGATCTCGACGTCGAAGTGGTCCTCAATGAGGCCCATCTGCGTTCCGAGATGATCGGTTATTCCCGCAATATTCTGCTTCTCTCGGTCGTCATTTCTCTGATCACAGGGTTGCTTCTCTATTTGTCCCTCCAGTGGCTGATGGTGCGGCCGATGCGACGGATCACCGATGACATCACCCGGTTTTCGCAAGATCTCAAGGACCCCTCCGTTGGCGTGAGTCTGACCCGCCGCACCGATGAGATCGGTGTGGCGCAGTCGGTGCTGGCGGAAATGCAGAAGGATTTGCGTGGCGCACTACGCCAACAGGAACATCTGGCGGCGCTTGGGTCGGCCGTAAGCAAGATCAACCATGATCTGCGGGGCATCCTGTCCACGGCCGTGTTGTTGTCTGATCGCCTGTCCGGCGTCGACAACCCGGAGGTCAAAAGGATTGCGACCCCGCTGATCCAGGCCATTGATCGCGCCATCAATCTCTGCACCCGAACGCTCAACTATGCGCGTGACGAAGGCCCGGAGCTGACCCACACGCGTTTTCGGCTGCACGATCTGATCGGCGAGGTCGCGTCCGATCTCGCCGTGCTGGCGGATGACGAAGGCGCGGCCCCCTGTTCGGGCCCGCAGGTGGTTAACGAGGTGCCGGGAGACACCATTGTCGAGGCCGACCGGGATCAGATTTACCGGGTGTTCGCGAATCTCGGCCGGAACGCCTTCGAGGCGGGCGCACGTCAAGTGGTGATCTCCGTCAGCCCATCGGACGGAGGAGACCTGGTCGTGGAGACGGCCGACAACGGCCCCGGGCTGGCGAACGCGGCGCGTGAGAGCCTGTTCAAGCCCTTCAAGGGCTCGGCGCGCCAGGGCGGCACCGGATTGGGCCTGGTGATCGCCCAGGACGTGATGCAGGCCCATGGCGGGGACCTCGAACTCGCCGCATCGGGGGACGACGGCACGGTCTTCCGCCTGACCTTCAGGGCTGCGGTTTAAGCGACGTGCTCAAATTGGCGTGAGCCCGGTTTTGTTTCGGCGTGCGCGCACCAACATATCGAGCATGGACAGTTCTCCGACCCGAACACCGTATCGATTGATGGCTGCATTTCTGGGCGTGGCTTTCCTGCTCGCGCTGATGGCATCGCCGGTTATGGCGGCACCCAAATCAAAGCTCTGGCCGCGATGGTCGGCGCATGATCCGGCCTCGATGCAAGTCATTGGTCACGAGGATTGGACGCGTCTGTTGCAGGCCTATACGCGCCCGTCCGACGACGGGGTGGTCCGGTTCGATTATGCCGGGCTCGCGGCGGGCGACCGTGCGGCGCTCGATGGATACATCGCGCGGCTGACCACAGTCTCTGTCAGTGGCCTCAACCGTGGCGAACAGCTGGCGTACTGGATCAATCTCTACAACGCGCTGACCGTGCAGGTTGTGCTCGATGACTACCCCGTAAGCTCGATCCTCAAGATCAGTATCTCGCCGGGATTTTTCTCGATCGGACCCTGGGGCAAGAAGCTGGTCTCGATCGAAGGCGAGGAGGTCTCGCTCGACGATATCGAGCATCGCATCCTGCGCCCGATCTGGCGCGACCCGCGCATTCACTATGCGGTCAATTGCGCCTCGATCGGGTGCCCGAACCTCATGGATACGGCTTACACGGCGGATCGGGTGGAGGCACTGCTGGAGGCGAACGCGATCGCCTATGTGAACCATCCGCGCGGCGCGGAATTGCGTGGCGGCGCGCTCACAGTCTCGAGCATCTATGACTGGTTCCAGGAGGATTTCGGCGGTTCGGAGACGGGTGTGCTGGCGCATCTGCGCCAATATGCCCGGCCCGAGCTGGCACGCGACCTCAAGCTCGTGATCGACATCGACAGCTATGACTACGACTGGTCTCTGAACGAGGCTGGCAGTTAGTCGAGCTGGATCATCTGCCCCTTGAGGTAGCCCGTCTCCGGCAGGAAGGGATGCACCGGATGGTCCGGGGCCGCGCCCGAGCTGCGCAGGATGCGTCCGTTCCGGCCCGTGTCGGCGAGCGCGCGGCGTACGGCGTCGGCAAAGCTGGGCGGGTCCACATGGTGTGAGCAGGACGCCGCAAACAGGTAGCCACCAGGCGCGACGATTTGCGCGGCCAGCCGGAACAGCTTGCGATAGCCACGGATACCGGCCTGCAGATCTTTTTTCGATTTCACGAAGGCCGGTGGGTCGACGACCACGACATCGTAGGTTTCGCCCTCGGTGGCGAAGCCGTGCAGCAACTGGAACGCATCGCCGCGGGTGGCGGAGAATTTTTCGGCGACGCCATTCACCGCCGCGGCCTGGGTCGCGAAATCCAGGGCCGCCTGGGACCGGTCGAAGGCATGCACCTCGCGCGCACCCGCCAGCGCGGCGGAGACGGCGAAGCCACCGGTGTAGGAGTAGAAGTCGGCCACGCGCTTGTCCTTGGACAAGGCGGCCACGAACGCGCGGTTGTCGCGCTGGTCATAGAACCAGCCGGTCTTTTGTCCCTCGCGCGGGTCGGCCTGGAACACCCCGCCATTCTCCATGACCTCGATCGGGCCCTCGAGCGCTTCGCCGACGATGCGCGTCTCCTGGGGCAGTCCCTCGAGGTTGCGCACGGCGCTGTCGTTGCGAAAGAAGATCGTCTTGGGGGCCAGTACTTCCTGCAGCGACGCGGTCAGAACCTCACTCAGATTCTCCATGCCGGCCGTGTTCACCTGCACCACCAGAACATCGCCGAACCGGTCGATGATCAGGCCCGGGAGGCCGTCGGCCTCGGCATGCATCAGCCGGTAGTAGGGCACGGTGTAGAGCGCTTCGCGGACGGCCAGCGCTGCGCGCACGCGCGCGGTGATGAATTCGCCGTCGATAATCGCCTCGGGGTCGCGGCTCAGGATGCGGGCGGCGATCAGCGGATGGGGGTTGAAGGTGGCCACGCCGAGCGGCCGTTTGCTCGCATCGATCAACTGGACAAGCCCGCCCGGCGGCAACGCCTTGGCGTCGGCGTCCATCTCGATCTCGTTGGAGAATATCCACGGATGGCCCTGGCGCGCGCGCTTGTGGCGCCCAGCCTGGAGGTGAATTTCGGGAAGGGTGGGAAGAGTTTCTGCCAGAGCTGTCATCGGCGGCACTCTAAAGCCTTGTCCCGGCAGATTGAACCGCTCTAGCTTGCCTTTATGTCCGGAGCTGAAATTGACGATCTGTTTCGCCGTATCGACGGCCAGGGGGACGCGCTCGCCGCGCTGACGGCCGATCTGGTGCGGATTCCCACGGTCAACCCGCCGGGTGACGCCTATGAGGCCTGCGCGCGTTTCCTGGGGGAGCGCCTCGCCACGCGGGGATTTGATGTCGAATACCTTCGTGCCGAGGGTGCGCTCGGCGACAGCGACCAGTATCCGCGGACCAATGTGGTGGCGCGGATCGAGGGCGACGGTCCGGGGCCGTGCGTGCATTTCAACAGCCATATCGATGTGGTTGCGCCGGGCGAAGGCTGGACGGTCGATCCGTTCGCGGGCCTGGTGCGCGACGGTCGTGTTTATGGGCGCGGCACCTGCGACATGAAGGGTGGGCTCGCCGCCAGCGTGATCGCGGTGGAAGCGCTACTGGAATCGGGTGTTTCGTTTCCCGGCGCGATCGAGATATCCGGGACTGTGGACGAGGAATCCGGTGGCTATGCCGGCGTGGCCTGGCTCGCCGAGAGGGGGCATTTCTCCAAGCCGCGCGTCGACCATGTGATCATCCCCGAGCCCCTCTACAAGGACGCGGTCTGCCTGGGCCATCGCGGTGTGTGGTGGGCCGAGATCGAAGTGCGCGGCCGGATCGCCCACGGCTCGATGCCGTTTCTGGGCGTGTCGGCGATCCGGGGCATGGCGGCGTTTCTGGAGAAAGTCGAGCATGAGCTCTATCCGCAGCTCGCCCAGCGTCGCACGGCGATGCCGGTCATTCCCGATGCCGCGCGCCAGTCGACCCTGAACTTCAACTCGATCCATGGCGGCCTCGACGAGCAGGACATGCGCGAAGGCTTCCCGTCGGCATTGGTCGCGGATCGATGCCGGGTGGTCCTCGATCGGCGCTATTTGATGGAGGAAGACGAGGCGGAGGTCCGCGCGGAGGTGGTCGAGATTCTGGACCGGCTGACGGCAGAGCGGGATGAATTTGCATATGAGCTGCGCGAACTCTGGTCGGTGCCGCCGACGCTGACCGCGCCGGACTCGCCGCTGGTGCGCGCGCTCGACCGAAACATCGAGCGGGTACTGGGCACCCCGTCACGCCATGTCGCGTCACCCGGCACCTATGACCAGAAGCATGTCTGGCGGGTCGGCAAGCTCAAGGATTGCGTGGCCTATGGGCCGGGAATTCTGGAGCTGGCGCATCAGCCGGACGAGTATATCGACATCGATGACATGGCCGTATCGGCCAAGGTCATGGCGGCGGCGGCACTGGAATTGTTGCGGGGAAGCGAATGAGCAAGATCGGCGCACGTAATGCGATCACCGACGTGGCGGGGCTGAAGGTCGGCACCGCCGAGGATGCGGCGATCCGCACGGGCGTGACCGTGATCCTGCCCGATGCGCGCGCGGTCGCCGCAGTCGATGTGCAGGGCGGCGGCACCGGGACGCGCGAGCTCGAATTGCTGCGTGGCGACGCCACGATCGACGCGGTGGACGCGATCACGCTGGGTGGCGGGTCGGCCTTCGGCCTGTCGGCCGCAGATGGTGTGATGGGGTGGCTCGTCGAACAGGGGCGGGGATTTCCCGTCGGCGACTTACACGTGCCGATCGTTCCGGGGGCGATCCTGTTCGACCTGTTGAACGGCGGCGAGAAATCCGCGTTCCGCAACGCACCCGATACCGCGCTGCCCTATCGCGTCCTGGCGCGTGCGGCGACCGAACATGCCGGGTTGGACGTGGCGCTGGGCAACGGGGGTGCCGGGTTCGGGGCCACCACGACCGGCCATGACGGGCGCCAGCTCAAGGGCGGTCAGGGGACGGCCTCGCTTGTTCTGGATGACGGCGTGACCGTCGGGGCGCTGGCCGCTGTCAACGCGCTCGGATCGGTGGTCGCCAACGGCGCCGGGCAGTTCCTGGCCGGGGCGCTGGAGCGCGGCCATGAGTTCGGTGGACTGGGCGGTGCTGCGACCATCGAAGTGCCGGATCATCCGCTGGATAAATATGGGCTTGGGACCGATGTCCCCAACACCACCCTGGCGGTGGTGGCGACGGATGCGGTGCTGACCAAGGCGCAGGCGAACCGGGTCGCGCGGATGGCCCAGGCGGGCATGGCGCGTGCCATCCGGCCCGTCTTCACCCCCATGGACGGCGATGTGGTTTTCGCGTTGGCGACCGGGCGGGTGCCGATCGGCGATCCTGCGCGCGACGTGGCGCGGATTGGCATGGCGGCGGCGGATTGCCTGTCTCGGGCCGTGGCGCGAGGTGTGTTTGCGGCCCAGGGTCAGGGGGACTGGCCCGCCTACACGGACATCTATCGGGCCGACCCGCGCAATGGACGCTGAGCGCCCGGCTTTGCTAGGCTTCGGCGTTCTTAGATACCGATCGTAATTCATTCAGGGGAATGGTGATGTTGAAGACGATGCGCATTGCAGCCGCGATCGCGGTCGCCTCGGGTCTGGCCGTTCTGGCGGAGGCTCAGGCTCAGCCGAAAGCCTCGCTCACCATCGGGCTTACTCTCGAACCACCGCATCTCGACCCGACGGCGGGTGCGGCCGCAGCGATCGATGAAATCGTCTACGCCAACCTGTTCGAGGGTCTGACCCGTATCGACGAGAACGGCGCGGTGCAGCCCCAGCTCGCCGAAAGCTGGGATGTGTCCGACGATGGCCTCGTCTACACCTTCACCCTGAAGGACGGGGTCGTCTTCCATGATGGCACCGGCTTCGATGCCGACGACGTTGTGTTCTCGCTCGATCGTGCCCGGGCGGATGATTCCGTAAATGCCCAGAAGCCGCTTTTCGCGGCGATCGATGCGGTCGATGCCGTCGATGCCCGCACCGTGCGGATCACGCTGTCGCGGCCCGAAGGTCGGTTGCTGTTCAATCTGGGTTGGGGTGACGCGGTGATCGTCGCTCCGGAATCCGCCGCCAACAACAAGGTCGCACCGATCGGTACCGGCCCGTACAAATTCGACCGCTGGGTGCGCGGCTCGCAGATCCGCCTGGTGGCTTCGGGCGATGACGGACCGGCGATCCGCAAGGTGACGTTCCGCTTCGTCCCCGATCCGTCGGCCCAGGTCGCCGCACTCAAGGCGGGCGACATCGATGCGGTATCGAACCTGCAGGCGCCCGAGGCGGTTCTCGCATTGCAGGCCGATCCCAATTTCGAGGTCGCGATCGGCTCGACCGAGGGCGAGACCATTCTCTCGATGAACAACACGCGGCCACCCCTGAACGACATCCGTGTGCGCCAGGCCATCGCGCACGCGATCGACCGGCAGGCGATCATCGATGGTGCGATGTTCGGGTTCGGGACGCCCATCGGCACCCACTTCGCGCCCCATCATCCGGCCTATGTGGATCTGCTGGAGACCTATCCCCGTGATCTGGTCCGCGCACGCGCGCTGTTGGCGGACGCCGGCCAGTCCGACCTCAAGCTCACCCTCAAACTGCCGCCGCCGATATATGCGCGGCGCGGCGGCGAGATCGTGGCGGCCCAGCTCAAGGAGGCGGGCATTACGGTCGAGCTCATCCCGGTGGAGTGGGCGCAATGGCTCGAGCAGGTGTTTCGCGGCACGGATTACGATCTGACGATTGTGTCCCACACCGAGCCCCTGGACATCGATATCTATGCTCGCGACAGCTACTACTTCAACTACGATTCCCCCGACTTCAAGGCGCTGATGACCCGGCTCAACAACGCCAGCGACCCGGCCGTGCGAAATCGGATCCTGGCTGACGCGCAGCGCATGATCACGGGTGATGCCGTGAATACCTATATGTTCCAGCTCGCCAAGCTGGGGGTCTGGCGGAAGGGCCTCAAGGGCATGTGGCGGAACGCGCCGGTGCAGGCGACTGACGTCACCGGCGTGCGCTGGGAGTAGCCGTTCTAATCGGCCCGGATAGCACGACGCCATGCTGATCTATCTCGCCCGTCGGGTCCTCGTGTTGCTGGTGACGCTGCTGGTCGCCAGCCTCGCGATATTTGTCGTGCTGGAAATCCTGCCCGGGGATGCGGCACTGCTGATCCTCGGGATCGAGGCGCAGGACGACACGCTGGCCGCGTTGCGCACGCAGATGGGCCTCGACCGGCCGGCCGCACTCCGCTACCTCGCCTGGATCGGCGGGTTGGTGTCCGGCACGACCGGAATCAGCCACACCTATGATGTGCCTGTTTCTCAGCTGATCGGTGAACGCCTGACGCTGACCGTGCCGCTGGCGTTGATCGCACTTTTCCTGTCGACGCTGATCGCCATACCGCTGGGCATGTTCGCCGCGACCCGGCGCGGCCGGCCGGGCGACTATGGGGTGATGGGCTTCAGCCAGATTGGCATGGCGATCCCGAATTTCTGGTTTGCGATCCTGTCGATACTCATCTTCGCCGTCGCGCTCGGCTGGTTTCCGGCGTCCGGCTTCCCGGGCTGGGATGCGGGCATCGGTGCAGCACTCTGGGCGCTCGTGTTGCCCGCATTTTCCCTGGCCCTGCCCGAGGCCGCGATACTGGCGCGGGTGACGCGCACGTCGGTGCTCGACACGCTCGGTGCCGACTATGTGCGCACTGCGCGAGCCAAGGGCCTGGCGCCGCGCCGCGTGCTCTGGAGCCATGTGTTGCGCAACGCGCTTATCCCCATGATCACGATCATCGGGCTGCAGTTTTCCTTCCTGCTCGCCGGCTCGATCGTCATTGAAGTCGTGTTCGCGTTGCCGGGCGTGGGGCGCCTGATCTTCCAGGCCGTCAGCCAGCGCGACCTGGTGGTCCTGCGCGACGTGATCCTGCTGCTGGTGGCGTTGGTCGTGGTCGTGAATTTCCTGGTCGATGTCGCCACCACCGCGATCGATCCGCGCACCCGGCGCGGCGCATGAGCGTCATGGTCAACAGCACGCAGCCGGGCAGATTGTCGGGACTGCTACGCCATCCGAATTTTGTGATCGGCGCGGTCCTGACCGGGCTGCTGGTGCTGGCCGCGCTGGTCTCGCTGGTCTGGACGCCCCATGCCTTCGACGCGGTGGCGATCACCCAGCGCATGCAGGGGCCGAGTGCGGCCCACTGGCTGGGGACGGATCATTTCGGGCGGGACATCGCGACCCGGCTGATGATCGGCGCCCGCAACTCGATCATGGTCGGCGTGGTCGCGGTCACGATCGGGCTCGTCGCCGGGGTTGGCCTGGGGCTCGTCGCGGCCGCGCGGGGCGGCTGGGTTGACGATCTCGTGGCCCGTGGCGCGGATGTCGTGTTTGCGTTTCCCGCCATCGTCTCGGCGATTCTGATCACGGCGATCTACGGGCCGGGCGCGGTCAACGCGATCATCGCCATCGGCATTTTCAACGTGCCGGTGTTTGCCCGGGTGGCGCGCGGCGCGGCGCGGCAGGCCTGGGGGCAGGAATATGCCCGCGCGGGGCTGGCGATCGGCAAGTCGCACGCGGCGGTGACCCGCGATCACATCCTGCCGAATATCGCCCCGGTGCTGATCGTCCAGGCGACGATCCAGTTCGCCGTGGCGATCCTGGCCGAGGCCGCGCTCGCTTATCTCGGGCTCGGCACCCAGCCGCCTGCGCCAAGCTGGGGGCGCATGCTGTTCGATGCCCAGACCTTCATGGCACTCGATCCCAAGCTGGCGATCCTGCCCGGGCTGGCGATCGCGTTCGCCGTGCTGGGACTGAACCTGCTCGGGGATGGTCTGCGCGATGTGCTGGATCCGCGATTGCGGACCGAGCGGGTCGGCTAAGGGGTCACGCCTCGTCGTTCGCGGCTATCGGTTGGACGAATTGCAGCTCCAGATCCCAGGGGAAATGGATCCAGGTGTCCTGGCTGACCTCGGTCACGAAGCTGTCGACCAATGGCCGGCCGGCCGGCTTCGCATAGACTGTGGCGAAATGTGCCTTGGGCAGCATCTCGCGGACGATCTTGGCGGTGTTGCCGGTGTCGACGAGATCGTCGACGATCAATGTGCGGTCGCCGTCGCCGTCGACCTTCTTCAGGATCGTGAGTTGGCCCTGGGCCTGATGGTCGTAGGACGAGACACATACGGTGTCGACCAGCCGCAGCTCAAGTTCGCGCGCGACGATGGCTGCCGGGACGAGCCCGCCGCGGGTGATGGCGACGATCTGATCCCAGGGGCCTTTTTCCTTCAGCCGCCAGGCAAGTGCCTTGGCATCGCGGTGGAGTTGTTCCCAGGACACCGGGAAATCATGCTGAGAGCTGGCCATGTTGGAACCGATCTGATTGCAGAGAAACGAGGAGCGCGCATTAAAGCGGTCGCCGTGGGGCGGTGCAATCGTCGCTGTGGAGATGGCTGTGGACCAACGGGTCATGTGGCACGCTAGATGCCGCGTTCCCCCGTCGGATGTAGTGTGACGCCGGCGATGCGCCAGCTGCCATCGGGCTGTCTCTCCATGCGGTAGAGCGCGACCACACCGCGCCCGTCAGGCCCGATCACCTGCACCGGTTGCACGGGGATGCCCTCGACCATGGCCGGGTTACCGAAGCTGTAGGAGCGTGGCCGGTAGACCGGCTGGAACCCTGATCGCACCATCGCCATGAACCGCTCGGCGGTCATGAGCCTGCGGCGGATATCCGGGCTGGCCAGGGCGAAGGCGGCGATTCCGTCGTCGCGGGAAAAGGCCGCGATCTGACCCTCGATCACTTCAGCAAAGGCCGCGCCTTCGAATGCAGGGTCGGGGTCGGTGGTCTGGGCCCGCGCCGGGAACACCCCGGAAAGGCTCACCAGCAGGACGACCAGAAGGGTACGGATTGTGACGGACATGTGAAGACTATGTCGCGTGTCGTGCGCCGATGCGAGCGGGACGGTGATCAGCCGAACTTGTATAGTTCGTCCTCACACGGAGGAAGCCATGCCAATAAGGGAAATCGAAGCGGCCGACGCGGGATTGCCGGCGTTCGAAATAGCAGACACCGACGGCACGCCTGATGTCCGGGTTTTCTCCCTGTCGAGCCACGCGCGGGCCCGCGAGGCGCTGGAGTTCGGCCTCGGCGCGCGCGACCCGGGGTTCAATATTTTCGTTGTCGGCGAGGACCGTAGCGGCCGCATGACTGCGACATTGTCCTTCCTCGAAGCGGCGTTGGGCGACGGTCCGCGCCCCGACGACTGGGTCTATCTGAACAATTTCCGGCGCGCGAATGAGCCGCTTGCGGTGCGTCTGCCGGCGGGCCAGGGACGACAATTTCGTGACGATATGGCGGCGCTCGTTCCGCAGCTGCGCGAGGCCCTGCACCAGGCCTTCGCCCGCGAGGAGTATCAGCAGCGCCTGCATGACGAGGACGCGGCGATGCGGGCGGAGATCGGCAAGGCCATCGATGTCGCCCGGGCCGAAGCGAAGACCGCGGGCCTGTCGCTCGTGCAGTCACCCCAGGGGCTGATGGTCGCGGCGCTGGATGAGGACGACAAGCCGCGCGATGTCTCGGATCTGCCCGAGGCGGAACGCAAGGCCATGGAAGAGGCCGGCCAGCGGGTCAGCCAGATGCTGGCCGAGATCAACCGGGATGCCGCGCGCCTCCAGGCGAAGCTCGTCGAGGACGTGGGTGCGCTCAACCGCTCGGTTGCGGAGAATGCGGTCGGCGGCCTGGTCGACGAGTTGATCGCGCGCTTCCAGGACGTGCAGAGCCTCAACCGCTGGCTCGTCGCGTTCCGGGTCGATCTGCTTGAGAATTTGGCTCTGTTCAGCCCACAGCCGGAGGGCGCGCCTGCTGCACCCGCGGGACCGCAGCCGGCCCAGCCGACGGCGGAGGCGCGCTACGCGGTCAACCTGCTGGTCGACAATGGCGATGTCACGGGGCCGCCCATCGTGCTCGAGGGCAACCCGACCTACGCCAATTTGTTTGGCCAGATCGAATACCGCCAGGCCGGCGGGGTCTTGCAGACGGACTACTCGCTCATCCAGCCGGGTGCGCTGCATCGCGCCAATGGCGGCATCCTGGTGCTGCGCGCCGAGGCGATCGCTGGCCATGCGGACAGCTGGGACCAGCTCAAGGGCGCGCTGCGCGACGGGGTGGTGCGGATGCAGGAGCAGTATCGCGCCGGCGGCATCCCCGTGGCGGGCGCCCCGAAGCCTGCGCCGGTGCCCCTCGACGTGAAGGTCGTCATCGTCGGCGCGCCGCAATGGTACTACACGTTCTTCTCCGTCGATCCCGAGTTCCAGGCCTATTTCAAGGTGAAGGCGGAGATCGACGCAGACATGGCGGCGAGCCCGGAAAACCTCTCCTGCTATGCCGGGTTGCTCCAGGGCTTCGCCAACAAGCACGGCGCCACCACCTGCACGCCCGATGCGATCGGCTACCTCCTCGGCTATGCCGCGCGCATCGCCGCCGACCGGACCAAGTTGTCGGCACGGTTCGAGCTGGTCGAGGATATCGTCAACGAGGCGATCTACGCGGCGCATGCAAGCGGGGCCAAGCAGATCGATGCCGCGGCGGTGCGCGCGGCACAGCACCACCGGCGCACCCGCAACGCGCGGATCGAGGACCGGACCCAGGAATCGATAAAGCGCGGCACGGTGATGATCTCAACTTCGGGCGTTGCGGTCGGGCAGGTCAACGGGCTGACCGTGCGCGACACGGGAGACCATGCTTTCGGCGCGCCCTCCCGGGTGACCGCGCGCACATCGATTGGTCGGCGCGGGGTGACCAACATCGAGCGCGAGACGGACCTCGGCGGGCCTATTCAGCAGAAGGGCGCGATGGTCATCCAGGGTTACCTGGCGGGCCTGTTCGCGCGGCGCACGCCGCTGTCGTTCAACGCCTCGATCACCTTCGAGCAGAGCTATGGCGGGGTCGAGGGGGACAGCGCCTCGCTGGCCGAGGTGCTGACGATCCTGTCTGATCTGGCCGATCTGCCCCTGCGCCAGGATCTGGCGGTGACGGGCTCGGTCAACCAGCGCGGCGAGGTGCAGGCGATCGGCGGGCTGATCCAGAAGTCCGAGGGGTTCTACAGAACATGCGTCGAGGCGGGGCCGCTGACGGGGGATCAGGGGGTCGTGTTCCCGCGGTCCAATGAGCCGAGCCTGATATTGAATGACGAGATGGCGGCGGACATCGCCGCCGGCCGGTTCCACACCTATTCGGCCGCCCATGTGGACGAGGCGGTGGAACTGTTCACGGGGATCGAAGCGGGCGTCGCCGACGCCGACGGCAATTACCCGGCGGGCAGCGTCTATGCGCGGGTTGCCGAACGGCTGGTCGCATTTGACCAGGCGCTGGACGCGCGCGACCACTAGAGGTGGAGCGTAAGTTGGTCCCGGCCTTGGCCGGGTCCCAAATTAGCGTACGTAGATGTGCACCTCGTTGCTGCCAACGTCCGAACTGGACGTCGAGCTCAGCGACAGGCGATCACTCGGCAGACCCATCTGGATCAGCGTCTGGAGCACCTGCTCGGCATTGCGCCGCGACTGGTTGGCGCTCAGTGCGACCTGCGCCGGTGTGCCCTGCTGGGGCACGATCGAGACGATATCGAACACCGCGCCCGGACGCCGGTTCAGCGCTTCGCTGGCAGCGGTGAAGAGCGGCTCCTGATAGGGCACGTTCGGACGGTCGAACCGGATCACCACGAGCGGGCGGCGGTTCGCCAGGCTGGCCGCCGGGCTCGGCGCGCCGCTGCGTGCGGGGCCGGCGGTGGCGAAGGCGCGATTGGCCAGGCTGATGCCGAACAGCTCGCCGTTTTTCACGGCCAGCGAAAGCACGGTGAGGTTGCTGCGCTCGCGACCGACATAGTTGGTCTGGCGCGACACGTCCTCGCTCAGCTCGTTGAGCAGGCGGTCGATCAGCACGACGGTGCGGTTGACCTCGTCTTCGAGGATGGCGAGCTGGCGATGGTCTTCGTCGATCGCGCCGGTCAGGCCATAGGTGGCGCGGACCGATTCCAGAATGAACGCGGCGAGTGCGCTGCTGTCGGCAACATTGTTCGACAGGCTGTTCATCTGTCCGACGCCGTCGGAAATCTGATCGAGAGTCGTCTGGGCATTGGTCCATCCCGCGACGAGATTCGGGTTGCCCGGTGTCGTGCCGACCTGCAGGCGGGCCTGAATGTCTGCGACGAGGCTCTGATAGGTGTTCGCGTTCGTGATGGTTTGTACGCGCAGTTCCTGCAGGACCTGATTGCCGCTGCCGATGTTCGTCTGCAGGCGGCCGAGATCGGCGCGCAGGCGCTCGACGCGCCGGCCGACTTCGGTGCCCGTGGTCTGTCCGGCCGTCACGCCGCTGGGCTGGAAACTGTTCTGGCCAAGCTGTGGCGGTGCGGCGGAGATGGTCGGCTGCGGGTTGCGTTCAGCCGCGCTCGCCGGAATGACCTGCCGGTCGCCGCCGGATGGAGACGAGCCCGTCAGGGACGGAATGAGTGCGTTGTCTGTAAAATCGCAGGCCGCCAGTAGCAGCGCTGCGCCGGCCAGTGCCGACCAGGTGCGTTTCGTTGTCATCCGCTACCTTGTCCCTCAAATGCCCCTGCGCGATCCCCAGTAAATGCCGCAGAAGCGGCGAACGCGCAAAAATTGCTGTTTAGCCAAATGGTTGCGCCGGATGTTACCGATTGGCATTCGACCGGGCAAGCGGCTTTTGGACCGGATTTTCGCGACATTTCGCAGACGTTGATACCGGGCTTCAGATACTTGCAATCGGTGATGCTTTTGATTAGCGTCCGCGCGCCTTGGCCAAAGCGCCCGTAGCTCAACTGGATAGAGCGTCTGACTACGGATCAGGAGGTTGGGAGTTCGAATCTTCCCGGGCGCGCCAAGGAGCTCAAATACTTAGCGACACACCATACGCATCATTCAGGTGATCTGGTGGCGGATACGGAATGCTCGGACTGGGTTTTTCGCTGACACGGCCAAAACTCTAGCCTTTCGCCGATTTCCGCGATTGGAGAGCGCGCCATACACGTTCCGGCGTGGCGGGCATGGGTATATCGTCTACATCCAGGGCGTTGCAGATCGCCCCGATCACCGCGGGTGGTGCGCCCACAGTACCTGTTTCGCCAGCGCCTTTGACGCCAATAGAATTGGTGCTTGTTGGTACAGCCATTTCCTCGACCGTGAAGGGCGGCAGGTCATCGGCTCGGGGCATGGCGTAGTCTTGGAATGATGCCGTCAGAAGTTGGCCGGAAGTTGCGTCGTAGTGCATGTCTTCGAGCATCGCTTGGCCGATGCCTTGCGCCACGCCGCCGTGTATCTGTCCATGCAGCAAAAGCGGATTCACAACGGTCCCGACATCATCGACAACAACCAAACTTACTAGCACTGTCGTCCCGGTATCCGGATCGATTTCAACTTCCGCAATTTGGCAGCCGTTGGGGAAGTTTCCATGCTGTGGGTTATGGTCCCCCACCGCTTCTAACCCGATACCGAGATGTGGTGGCCAGTTTGCAGGTGCGAAGGAAGATTTCGCGACCTCGACGATATTGACGGATTTGTCGGTCCCGGAAACCGTGAAGTTGCCGTCCTCGAAAACAATATCATTCTCGGCGGCTTCCAGGAGGTAGCCGGCAATTTCCTTGCCCTTTTCGATGATGGTGTCTGCGGCCATTCTGAGCGCCGCACCGCCCACGGTCATGGATCGTGAGCCGATGGTGCCGCGTCCCATCGCGACCTTGTCTGTGTCACCTTGAATCAAAAAGATGCGGTCGTAGTCGACACCCAAAAAGTCAGACACCATCTGGGCGTAAACGGTTTCATGGCCCTGACCATGTGAATGTGTGCCGGCCAGAATGGTGACGTCCCCGCCGGGATCAAACCGGATCTCCATCCGCTCGTTGAAGACGGCGGCGGACTCCAGATAGACCGAGATGCCACGACCCCGCAGCTTGCCGCGTGCCTCCGTCTTTCCTTTGCGGGCGTCGAATCCGTGCCAGTCCGATACGTCGATGGCTCGGTCCATGATGGCTTCGAAATCGCCGCAATCGAGTGTCAGCCCCAATGCGGTCTCGTAGGGCATTTGTTCTGCGCGAACCAAATTGCGCCGTCGAATGTCGATGGGATCTAGGCCCAGCCGGCGGGCAGCGATGTCCATCATGCGCTCCAGAACGAAAGCGGCTTCCGGCCGACCGGCACCGCGATACGGCGCCGTTGCCCCCATATTTGCGAAGAGCGCGCGCGTCGTGGCGTCAATGGCAGGAATGGCATAGACCCCGGACAACAATTCGCTGAAATCCATTGGCGACACACCGGCTGCCGGGTGGAGATAGGCCCCGACGTTATAGTCGGATGTCACTTTGAGGCCCGTGATCAAACCGTCGTCCTGAACCGCCACCTCGCATTGAGCGATCATGTCTCGCCCGTGACTGTCACTGGTAAAAGATTCCTGTCGATCACCGATCCACTTGACCGGACGGCCCGTCAGTTTGGCGCCCCACAGAACGAGAACGTCCTCGCTGTAAAACACCCCCTTCATCCCGAATCCGCCGCCGACGTCGGGCGCAATGACCTGGAGTTTCGCCTCAGGAATTTTGAGCATGCTGCCGGCGATGTCTTGTCGGGCCCGGTTGGGTGCCTGATTGCTCGCGTAAAGTGTAAATTTTTGGGTGCCGGGTTCGTAGAGGCCGATGGCGGCACGCGGCTCCATGGAGTTCGTGTTCACCCGGTTGTTCGTGAGGGTTGCGTCGATGACATGCGGGGCATGGCTCAGGGCTGTCTCAACACCACCGCTGTCGCCCATTTTGAAGGTAAACGCTTCGTTGCTTTCGGTGCCCTCCCAAACGCGTGGGGCGGTGGGGCTGAACGCTTCGTCGGTTCGGTTAACGGAGGGGAGAGGGGCGTATTCGACTTCGATGAGTTCTGCCCCATCTTTCGCAATTTCGAGTGATTCAGCGATCACAAAAGCCACGGGTGCGCCGACGCACTTGACGTCACCGCACACAAGAGCGCCGAAGGGATGCTGAACGCCCTCTTGCCCGCCCATGAGAAAGGGAAACATGGTGACGCACTCGACCGTTCCCAGGCCCGCATCCACATAGTCTTGCCCGGTGAGGACCGCGAGGACGCCGGGTAGCTCCTTTGCCGCATCGGTCTCCATGGAGACAATGCGGGCGTTGGCGTGCGGCGAACGCAGGACAATGGCGTGTGATTCGTTGGGAAACCTGTGGTCCCCGACATACTGGCCCCGGCCGGTCAGGAAGCGCGGGTCTTCTTTTCTGGGTACAGGCTGGCCGATTCCGAATTTCATGGTCACTCTCTAATTCTTCACGCACTCAACGGCAGGCCAAATAGCTTGATGGCATTGGTTCGACCGATGGTTTTGCGGTCGCCGTCGGAAAGGTCAGCGTGGTCAAACCATTCGCAGCCGTCCTTCATGGGTTCAAATGGGTAGTCGACGGAAAAGAGAACACGGTCCACGCCAACTTCGGTTATCGTCAGATGCAGTGGCGGGTCATAGAATTGACCGCTCGTCGTCACATGAACATTGTTTTGCATATAGTGGCGGATCGATTTTTTGGCGGGCACGCCTTTGGGGTCCACTTCCAATCGATGATCCAGGCGCCACAGGTCGAAGGGAATTCGTTCCCCGAGATGACCCAGGATCAGTTGCAGGTCCGGATGTTCGTCAAACAATCCTGAACACATGAGGCGAAGGGCATGGACTGATGTTTCCATGGCAAACGCCCAGGTGGCGTATGTCAGCCAGGGGTGGCCGTCATACATTGGCATATGATCCGTCAATGGATTGCGGGGGTGCATGTAGAAGGGAACGCCCAGTTTTTCGACCTCCGCCCAGAAGGGCCGGTACTCGGGAAGATCGTAATAAAGATGTGAGTATTCTTCCTCTTTCTGACTAAACCCGTTCACGTTCACGCCGACAAACCCGAGATCATTTACGCATCGGTGTAGTTCGGTGATTGCCGCGTCCGGATCCTGGAGGGGAAGAGCACCCAATCCGGCAAACCGGGAGGGATGGCGGGCGACCTGCTCAGCCAGCATGTCATTGGTTTGCTGGGCGAGTGCTACGGCACCCTCGACGTCCAGGACTTCCTGAACTGCCGGCGCGTTGAGAGAGAGGACAGCGAACTCGATACCGAATAGGTCCATTTCCTCGAGGCGCTTCGCCTCAAAGTCGAGTAAGTCAGCTTGCAGTGATTTTGGCGCAACCGGATTTTGAGTTTCCGTGACGGCAAAATGCTCTTCGAGCGCGATTTTTCCCTGCATATCATGTGCCCCCTATGATTCTGGAAATTTTACCCTCTGCCAGAAGGTAGTGAAAATTTGGTCTGGGTTTGCCGGCATATTTGATGTCATCAAGGCCGGTTGATCGACCAAAGTTTTGGCAACCCGTTGAGAATATCAGCCTTTGCTATACGGCTGGCCTATCGCTGCTGGGCCTTGGCTTTTTCCGCCCACCACGACAAGGATGGCCAGCGTCAAAACATACGGGAACATAAGCATGAACTGATGGGGCACGGCCAACCCGGCCGCTTGTCCCCGGAACTGGAGAGCGTCCGCGCCACCGAAAATCAAACAAGCTATGAGCGCGCCGACGGGGTTCCAACGCGCGAATATCACGGCCGCGAGCGCTATAAACCCTCGTCCTGCAACCATCTCATCTTGGAAAAAGTGAAGCTGTCCAAGAGACAGGAATGCGCCGCCAGCGCCCGCGAGCGCGCCGGACAGGATGACCGCAATGTACCGTGTGCGGAGCGGGTTAATACCGACCGTTGCGGAAGCTTCCGGGTGTTCTCCTACAGAGGTAATCATCAACCCCCATCTCGTACGGAAAAGTATGACCCACATAATGGGCACGAGCAGCAGCGCGACATATACCAGGGAGTGCTGCTGGAAAAGGATGGGGCCGATGAGAGGGATATCTGAGAGATAAGGAACTGAAACCGGTTCAAAATGCGGAACGACCCGCTGCTGGTCCTTCAGTCCAAACACGATGCGTATCAGGAAACTGCTGAGCCCGACCCCAATCAAGTTGATCGCGGCACCCGAGACAATTTGATTGGCCTTGAGGGAAATGGAAACGAACGCGTGAATCCATGCGATGAGCCCTCCGATCAAGATACCTGTGAACAGGCCGAACCATGCGGACCCCGAGAACCACGCACCGAACACACCGATAAGTGCCGCCATCAACATTGTGCCTTCCAGGCCAATATTAATGACGCCGGCGCGTTCATTCAGGATCCCGCCCAGGGTCGCAAAAAGTAGCGGGGTCGTAAGTCGAAGTGTGGCACTGAAAAAATCTGCATCGAGGACACTGAAGAAGGCTTCCATAATTCCTTAGGCCCCCTTCTCTTGTTGGCGTTGTCGGTACCACTGCAATATTCCGGCGCCGAGAATGAACAGGATGACCGTTCCCTGGATAACCAGGACCAATGATGTGGGCAGTCCCGTTGTCCGCTGCATCTGATTGGCGCCGATACGCAACGCCGCAAAAAGGAATGCCGCGAAAATGACGCCGATCGGGTCAGACCGGCCCAGGAACGCGACAGCAATGCCATCGAAGCCATATCCGGGTGAGAAAAAGTCCAGCAGGCGGTATTGGCTGCCGATAATCTCGACAGTCCCCGCAAGCCCGGCCAGTCCGCCGCTTATACTCATGGCGCCGAACATGAAACGATTCACGGGAATTCCTGCGAATCGAGCGGCGCCTTCGGATCTGCCAACCGTACGAAGCCTTAGTCCGAATGGCGTGCGCCACAGGAGATAGGCGATAAAAATTGCGCAGCCGACGGCGATAAGGATGCCTATTGAAAGGTCCGATTTCGGAGCGATTATCGGCAGACGTGCCGTGGTCGCGACTTGCGCGGTTTGATGGAAGAACCCCGGCGGTTCGGCGATCGGACCCTGCACCATGTAGCTCACGAAAAAGATCGCTACGAAATTCAGCATGATTGTTGAAACGATTTCGTTGATGCCGCGTTGAGACTTCATCAGACCGGCAAGTCCACCCCACATAGCGCCCGCCGCAAATCCTGCCGCGATCGCCAGCATGATGTGCAAGGGCGTTGGCAGTCCCGTGACGAAGATGCCGACGACCACCGAGGCTAATGCGCCGGCATAGAGCTGTCCTTCGGCACCAATGTTCAAAAGGTTGCACCGAAAAGCAAAAGCAACCGCGAGCCCTGTGAATATGAGCGGCGTCGTTCGCGCGAGGGTGTTGCCTATGGCGAAGCTGTCACCGAACGCCCCTTTGAGAAGCGCGGCATAGGCGATCAACGGGTTGAATCCAGCGAGCAGAATCAGAACTGCGCTGACCAAAAGTGCCAGCCCAATCGCCGTTAACGATAGTGATGTCGACTTCGCAACTTTGATTGCGCGCGTGCGGATTGCGTCCGGGCCGACGCTCATTGGGACATACCGTTTTCAATATTCTCAAGGGAAACGCCGGCCATCATCAATCCAAGCATCTCTCTTGAAGCTTGGCTTGCATCGACAAGGCCCATCGATTTTCCTTCATACATCACCATGATGCGGTCGCTGAGCGCCAGAACCTCTTCGAGCTCGGTCGAAATAAGCATGATTGCCATGCCGCTGTCGCGCGCGCTCAGCAGTCGCTCATGGACATACTCTGCTGCGCCGACATCCAGGCCGCGGGTCGGTTGGGCGGCCAGAAGCAATTTTGGGTCTAGCGCCAGTTCTCGTGCCAACACGACCTTCTGCTGGTTGCCGCCGGACAAAGTCGACATGGCGACATCCGGGCCCGTGGCCTTGATCGAGAATTGGTCGATGGCGGCTCTGGTCTGTTCCTGCATCACGCCGGTATTCATGTTCAGCCAATTGCCATAGGGCGGCGTGCCGCAAACTTTGAGGGCGTAGTTCTCCCAAAGCGAGAAAGGCAAAACGACCCCGGTTTGGTGGCGGTCTTCTGTCACATGTCCGATTTCCCGGAACCGCTTGCCGCGTGATTTAGACAAGCCGGAAATTTCCAGGTTTCCGGATTCGATGGAGCGAACGCCGGCAATGGCTTCGGTCAGCTCTTTCTGGCCGTTGCCATCCACGCCCGCGACGCCAAATATTTCGCCCTTGGCGAGATCAAACGTCAGATCGTCAACCGCGATCAAAGACCTGTCGTCTTTGACCACGAGGTTCGCCGTGGTCAGGATCGTCTCTCCCGACTTTCTGGGCTTTTTCTTCGGGGTTTCGACCTGCCGACCAACCATCATTTCAGCAAGCTGCGACGCCGTTGCGTCGGCCACATCAACTTGTCCGCTGAGAACGCCGTTACGCAAAACGCTGACGCGGTCTGCAAGCTGGATCACCTCATTGAGCTTGTGAGAAATGAAAATGATGGATTTACCGGACCGCGCCAGATTTCTCAGGACTTCGATGAGGTGTTCGACTTCTTTGGGTGCAAGGACGGCGGTTGGCTCGTCGAGGACTAATATTTCCGCGTTTCTGTAGAGGGATTTGAGGATTTCGACACGCTGCTGTGCGCCAACCGGGAGCTGCCACACGCGCGCATTTGGTTCGATATCAAGTCCGTATTGTTCGGCGAGAGCGTTGATGCGCTTCTCAGCGCCGCGCGTGTCCAGAAGAGGATTCCAGCGGCCCTTCTGTTCCTTCAAACCCAGAATTACATTCTCTGTGACGGTCATGGTCGGAACGAGCATGAAATGCTGGTGGACCATTCCAATGCCGGCAGAGATTGCATCCGTTGGGGATGAAAATTGAACTTCTTTGTCTCGGAGTAATATTCGGCCCGCATCTGGTCTGTAGATGCCGTACAGCATGTTCATCAGTGTGGATTTGCCGGAGCCGTTTTCTCCTAGCAGAGCGTGAATTTCACCCTCTTCGAGGACCAGGTCCACCTGATCGTTCGCGACGACACCAGGGAATCGCTTCGTGATCTCTTCCATTCGTAAGAGAGACATTTGGAATCTTTCCTGATGCGGAAAATCAACGCTCCGCCCTCAATTCGAAGGCATTGAGGACGGAGCGTTGAGGGGTAGAACGAACTAAAGCTTGTTGATTTTTTGCTTCATGAGTTCAGGGACATTCGGTCCCGGGATTTTGACTTTCCCGGATTTGATGTCCTCGACCAACTTGGCAACCTCCGCCTGGATCTCTTGTGGTACGGCAGCGCCATATGAACCCACTTCGAGAATTCCAGAGGACAGTCCGAACTTGTTCACACCTTTTTGGAACTTGTCGTCGATGACCGATTGCAGGGCCTGCACAAACATCTCGTCGACATTGATGATGGCGGACGACGCAATGGAGCTCGGTGAGACCTGAAGCTGATCGGCGAAGTAGCCGATCGTCATGACGTTCTTCTCTTCAGCAGCCTGGATGACGCCAAGACCCGTGGCGTCGGCCATATGCGCGATGACATCTGCGCCTTGCGAGATGACCGCACGTGCCGCTTCCTTGCCTTTGACCGCGTCATAGAAAGTGCCTGTGTAGATGGCGACGAACTTCGTATCGAGCCCGGCGGCTTCCACGCCCTGGCGGAAGGAATCCACCTGAATTCGGATTGGCGGAATTTCCCAGCCGCCGACAGCGCCCACGATGTTGGATTTGCTCAACCGCGCCGCAAGGCGGCCCATCACATGGAAGAGTTGTTCGTTTGCCACATGAAGGTTGGCGAGATTGTCACCAGATCCGGAACCGTAGACATTGAAGAAGTGCTTCTCAGGATTTTCTGCGGCGACCTTCGAAATCGCATCGCCCCATTGAAATCCATGGGCATAGATCACATCGAATCCACGATTTGCGTAGTCGCGCAGTGTCGCCACAAAGTCCGGTCGCTGGACGCTCTCGGAGAATGCAACTTCGACATCATCGCCAAAACGCTCTTTGATGAGCATCAAACCGGCGTGGGCGCTCGCATTGAATCCCTTATCGCTGACCGCGCCCGGCAGTGCGAGGGCGACCTTAATTTTATCGGCTGCGACGGCTGCACCCGACCCCAGAGATAACGACAGCAGCGCAACAGACAATGCCCCTGTAATTTTCCTCCAATGACCTTTTTTTAACATCGCTGATTCTCTCCCTAATATTTGGTTGCGTGCCTAGATGGTCGTTGTTGTACTGATCACTATATTTACCACCGAGGACTCTGTGATTTTTTGGCATTCACCCAACGTTGGGGCTCGAACAAAAATATTCGTACGAGAACAAATTGTTCTTAGTAATAATATTCTAATTACGCCGGATGCTTGAAGTAAAGCTGCGGTGTCGGAGCGCGAGAAATGGATGCCTCCCAGTCGGCCTCAGGAGACGTTAGATGTTGACGCTTTATCACGATCACAATGCGGTCTGCTGTCAAAAGGTTGAGCTCGTGTTGTTTGAGAAAGGGCTCGAATATGATGAAAAGACTGTCTCATTGTTCAAGAGTGAACAGTATTCAAAGGAGTACCTACAGGTAAATCCTAGAGGTATTGTTCCAACGCTTGCGCATGATGGTAACGTAATATTTGAATCGACAGTCATCTGTGAGTATATCGAAGAATCGTTTCCGGCTACGCCTCTGTTGCCCGTTGATCCCTTTGAAAGGGCGCAGGCGCGTCTATGGACGAAGCTCGTTGACGACGAGATCCATGAAGCGGCGTCCACGCTGAGCTTTTGCGCGATGTTCCGGGACCGCATGCTGGCAATGCCCGCAGAAGAACGTGAGAAACGCTACGTCAACGTCGGTAATCCCATTCGAGATGACATGTATCGGTCTTCCGTTGACCTGGGTGTGGAGGCGCCAGTGGCTTTTCGCGCGATCGCCTCCTACGAGATGATGACGCGCGACCTCGAAAAACATTTGTCCCGCTCATCGCGCGATTGGATCGCCGGGGCAGAATATTCACTGGCTGAGGTGGCGCTGACACCGTATTTCGCGCGCGTCGAGTATCTCGGGCTATTGGATATATGGATATCTGAACGGCCGCTTGTGCAGCGTTGGTGGGAATCGGTGAAAGCGCGCGAAGCTTTCGATGTCGTCTTCACCCGCGCGCTGTCTGATGATGACATCGGGCGGATGAGTGCATCGGGTGCTCTTATCCACGACCGCGTTGCGGCGCGGTGTGGGGAATACCTGTCCGCGACCGCAAAGGCATGAACGTGACGGACCAATTCACGATCGCCGACCTCATGATAACGCGGCACGCGCCGCCTGAAGAATCGACGACGAAGGAGAAATACATTGGCTGACGAATTTGACGTGATTATCCGGCACGCCCGTTTGCGCGGAAGTGGAGACAAGACATTCGATATCGGGGTCTCGGGTGGATTGATCACGCAGCTGTCCGACAGTCTCAGCGGCACCGGGGCAGATGAAATAGATGCCAAGAACGGTCTCGTCACAGAATCATATGCAAACCCTCATTTGCACCTCTGCAAGGTATGGACCCTCGACATGATGGGGGACGATGCCATCAAGGACTATCACGGCGGGTCCATGGGCAAAGCCATGAGCGCGATTGAGCGGGCGAGTGTGGTGAAGGAGAACTACGATGCCTCGTGGATTGCAGACAACGCACGCCGCGCCGTGGCTTTGGCAGCCCAACACGGAAACCTGCACATCCGGGCATTTGCCGATGTTGATGCGAAAGCAAGGCTCGAAGGCGTAAAGGCGTTGTTGGAAGTCAGGGACGAATTCAGCGGAATCGTTGAAGTTCAGGTTGTTGCGTTCGCGCAAGACGGGATCGTGCGGGAGCCTGGTGCTGCCGAATTAATGCGCGAGGCCATGCAATTGGGCGCAGATGTTGTCGGCGGAATTCCGTGGATCGAGTTCACGGACGCTGATGCCGATGAGCACATAAGAGTGTGTTTCGATCTCGCCCAGGAGTTCGATAAAGATGTATCGATGCTGTTGGATGATGCGGGGGATGCAGGCCTGCGCACATTGGAGGCCATGGCCGTCGAAGCGATCAACCGCGGCTGGGAGGGGCGTGCGCTCGCGCACCATTGTCGCGCCATGAGCCTCTACCCGCAGCCATACTTTCAAAAGCTGGTTTCGATTCTAAGGCGCGCGCGGGTCCCGGTTGTCAGCGACCCCCATACCGGCCCCTTGCACGCACGCGTGCAGGAGTTGCTGGAGGAAGATGTTCTGGTGTGTTTGGGCCAGGATGACATTTCGGACGCGTACTATCCGTTTGGCCGAAACAACATGCTGGAGGTCGCCTTCCTGGCCTCACACATGCTTTGGATGACATCCAGAGACGAAATCGAACGTTTGTATGATCTCGTGACAACGAATGCCGCGCAATCAATGAACGTGGAGAACTTTGGCCTCACGCCGGGTTGTGTGGCGAATTTGGTCGTTCTGGGTGAGCCGAATGTCGTGGAGGCATTGAGAAACCATCAGGCGCCGGTGGCCGTGGTTAGCAACGGCAAAATCGTCGACCTGGCGCGAATGTCGGCGTTGAGTGCACGATCTTAGCGAGGGCCGTGCGCTTCCAGGGAATGCTCTGAATTGCCACTTTTGTCGATAAAGATAAACATCGCGGGGCGCAGTCTGTAAATGGCGTAACGATGCCACCTGGAGATGCTTGAGGATGAGGCCGGTATCCAATTCTTCGCCACACAGGCAGGAGCGTTGAGGGTACGGAGCGTGGGTGAATTCTCTCTCTTGGGCGGACCTCGTGGTCCATGAAATGGTACGCAAACGGTACACTTCGTCTCGAACACCCACGATCAGCGGCGACTAGCCAGGATAAGTCACCCACGCAAATCGCCTAACTTCTCTATCGTCTTTGATCTTGGTTGATCCTCACTATTCACTCGTTCGGGACTACGGATCAGGAGGTTGGGAGTTCGAATCTTCCCGGGCGCGCCAAGGATTTCAGAAACACCCTCTGTATTCGCGAAATTTCTGCGCTCTCCTGTTTTTGCAGGTAGCCCTTCTGGCCTCGATGAATCCTGATTATCGAGCGCTAGCCCTCACCAACAAATCGTTGCCCGACACCCACCGGGGTGATCAATAGAACACCAAAGCGCGCATCTCGATGCTCTCGCGGATCGCCGCGTCGGGCGCCGTGTTCGGATCGTCGAACGCGGTGTGGGCGGTAAAGCGCACGCCGGCCGAGGCGTCCGTGTCAAAGACCTTGAACACCAGCGCCTCGTCGCGGGTCATCTGCGGGAACCAGAACCAGCGGTGCGCCGGGTTGTAGGAGATGTGATAGGTCTCGCCGGTGCGATAGCGATAGCGTCGCTCATAGGGGATGAAGCCTTCTTCGGGGATCGTCCGGCCGTCACACAGCGCCAGCGGGTCCCGTTCGACACACGGCGCGATCGACCGCCATGTCTGGATAATGGCGTAGCGCCGCTTGAGCGCGGCCTCGGCCTCGTCCTCCGGCAGGAAGTCGCGCACGCGCTGTGGTGCCGAACGCTCGGTATAGTCGTTGTGGACCGAATAGACCGCCTTGCGCACCCGGTCGGCCTGCTGGCGCGCCTGCTCGGCGGTCCGCAGCGTGTGGTCGAACACCAACACGCGGTTTGCACCGCCGCTATGGGCCGCGATCAGCGCCTCGGTCTCCGGGTAGTAGACCGAGCGCACTTCGTCCTCGTCGAAGAAGTCCCGCACCTTCGTGTGGTGGTCGACGAAGGCGAAGCCGTGCGACGGCAGGGTGAATTGTGCCGGGTCGGCGCGGCCATTCTGGATGCGCGCGAGATGCTTCTTGTAGGCCGGCTTGTGGGCGAGATGTTCCTTCTCCGGCCAGTCCATGTAGCGCACCGCCGGGATGCCGTCATCGACGATATAGTCGAGTTCGGCTTCGACATAGTCGAGGTCGGTGGAGAGTTCGGCGGTCTGGGACATGGGTCGGTTCCTCCGTGGGGACATTCGCCCCGTTCGGTCAGTAAATGACCTCTTTCATGTATGCCGGGTAACCCTCGTCATAGGCCTTGCCGTCGAAGCCGTCGGTCGAGAGCGCCTCGATGATGTCGCCGGCCGTCGGCAGCGTCGAGCGGTCGACGCGTGCCTCCGGGTCCCACAGGCGCGAGCGTATCAGCGCCTTCTGGCACTGGAAATAGACCCGCTCGGCGGTCACGCAGATGACGCTCTTGGGCGGCTTGCCGTTGATGGCGAAACTCTCGCAGAGGTCCGGATCGGTGGTGATGCTTGCACGGCCGTTGACGCGCAGGGTCTCGCCGACGCCGGGGATCAGGAATATGAGGGCGGCGCGCGGATCGCGGACGATGTTCTTCAGGGTGTCGAGCCGGTTGTTGCCGCGCCGGTCGGGGATCAGCACCGTATGGTTGCCGTCGACGCGCACGAAGCCGGCCGGGTCGCCGCGCGGCGACGTATCGAGCCCCTCGGGCCCGCCGGTGGCGATGACGACAAACGGCGCCTTCTCGATGAACGCCTTGTAGTGGTCCGAGATGTAGTCGATTTCCTTGGTGACGGCACCGCCCTTGGGCTGGCCATAAAGCGCTTCGAGCTGCTCGACCGAGGTAATGCTGTGATCCGGCGCGTCGGTGTCTGGGGTGGCGTTCATGGCTGACGTCTCCTGCTATTGATGGCCGGAAGGATAGCACGCAGATGCCCGCCCGCGCACACCGGGACTCTCCGGCACAAAAAGTCTCTCACGCATAGGCATGCCGGAATCGCGGTGTGCGCCCGATCAGGCTGGCGATGATGGCGAGGTTGCCGGCGTTGAAGGCGACACCGATCAGGAACGCCGTGCGATAGGTGCCGGTCGCGTCGAACACCGCGCCGCCGAGCCAGGAGCCGAGCGCCATGCCGATACCGGCGAACAGCAGCACCAGCCCGGTGCGCCGGCCGGCCTCGGCTGCCGGCAGCAATTCGCGCACGATCACCGGATAGCAGGGCAGGATGCCGCCATAGCCGAGCCCGAACAGCGCGGCGGCGACGTAGAGCCCCGGCAGGCTTTCGACGAAGGCGAGCACCGCGAGCAGCAGCGCCTGGCCCGACGAGAAGACGAAGATGGCGCGCAGGCCGCCGAACCGGCCGCCGAGAAAGCCGACGCCGACGAAGCTGGCGAGCGCCGAGCAGGCGAGCATCAACGACAGGATCTCGGCGCCGCGCGCCGGGTCGTAGCCGAGATCGCTCACATGGCTGATGATGTGCGCCAGCGGCAGGGACATGGCGACGCAGCAGCCGATCGCCGCCGTCGACAGGGCCGCCTGCAACGCGCGCGGTGACATCGGTGGATGCTCCAGTGCCGGCGATCCCGGTCTGTCGCGTGCCACCGACCGGCGCGTCGCGGGTGGTGTCTGGCGCAGGATCAATGCCAGCGGCAGCATCGTCACCAGCGCGAACAGGCCATAATACAGCGCCGCCTGGCGCCAGCCGACGGCGGCGATGAGATGGTGGAAGGCCTGCGGCCAGATCATCCCGGCGAGACCCTGGCCGGAGCCGACGACACCGACGGCGAAGCTCCTGTTGTGCTCGAACCAGCGGGAGATGTTGGCGGTCAGCGGCGCGAACAGGGTCGAGCGGCCGAAGAAGCCGAGCATGCCGCCGTAGATGATGTAGAGCTCGAGCGGGCTGGAGGCGTAGCTGGTGAGGATGCCGCCGAGGCCGATCATGCTGGCGCCGACCACCGCCGGGATCCCCATGCCGCGCCGGTCGAGGCACCAGCCCATGAAGATGCCGCCAACCCCGGCGCCGGCGTATTGCAGCGCATAGGCGATCGACGGCACGGCGCGCGGCCAGCCGAAATCGGCGGCGATCAGTTTCAGGGCAACGACAATGAAATAGATGCTGCCCGTGCCGATCAGCATGAACAGCAGCGAGGCGACGAGCACGATGGTCCGGCGGCGCAGGGCGGGATCGGAGAGGGGGCTCGGCATTGTCTTCCCGATTGCGTTCAGTGACGGGCGATCAGCACCCCTGCCGCGTAGCGTGCCACATGCCGCCCGTTCCGGGCCAGTGCGCGGCGGGACGGGCTGGGTTGCGGTTGCCTGTGGTTGCGGTCGCGCCGCGCGATTTTGAGTTCGCGCGGTTTTGTTGAATAGTGGACACGAAAAATATCCAGACATGGACCGAGTCCGATATGACAAAAAAACCGCCTCACGATCACAGTCATCCTCACACGCTCCTGCCGTCCGACCCGGCATTGCGTGCCAAGGCGATCGAGACCCTGCTCGTCGGCAAGGGGCTCGTCGACCCGGCCGCCGTGGATGCGCTCGTCGACACGTTCTCAAATGACATCGGCCCGCGGAACGGGGCACAAGTCGTCGCCCGTTCCTGGAGCGACCCGGACTACCGTGCACGCCTGCTCGGCGATGCAACCGCGGCGATCGCCGAGCTTGGCTTCTCGGGCATGCAGGGCGAACACATGGTCGCGGTCGAGAACTCGGAGCGCGTCCACAACGTCGTCGTTTGCACGCTCTGTTCCTGCTACCCGTGGCCGGTCCTGGGCTTGCCGCCGGTCTGGTTCAAGTCGCCGGAGTACCGGGCCCGCGTGGTGCGCGAGCCGCGCGCGGTGATCGCCGAGTTCGGGCTCGAACTTTCCGACGACATCGAGATACGCGTCTGGGATTCGACCGCGGAAATCCGTTACCTCGTTGTCCCGCAGCGTCCGGCCGGAACCGAGGCTTTGGATGAGGTCGGCCTGGCCGACCTGGTCACGCGCGATTCCATGATCGGGACCGGCCTGGCGATGCAGCCGGAGGCCAGCTGATGGACAGCGTTCATGATCTCGGCGGCGTGGAGGGCTTCGGGCCCATTCCGGTAGAGGCCGATGAACCAGTCTTCCACGGGACATGGGAGGGCCGGGTCCTGGGGCTGCGGTTCCTCATGGGTTTCTGGGGGCGGTGGAACATCGACGGCAACCGGCATTCGCTCGAGCAGCTCCCGCCGGGCGACTACCTGACCATGAGCTATTACGAGAAATGGGCCGCCGGTGTGGTGAACCTCTCCGTTGAAAAGGGATTGATCACCCGCGGCGAGGTGCGCGCCGGCCAGCCCGATGCGGATGCAGAGCGCGTGACCCCGCCGGTGGACGCGGCGGGCGTTCTGGCATTCCTGCCCAAGGGTCGCCCGTCGAGCCGCGAGATCGATGCGGCACCGGCCTTTAATCTTGGCGATCGTGTTCGTACGGCCCGGAACATGCATTCGGGGCACACCCGGCTGCCGCGTTATCTGCGCGACCGTGTGGGTGAAATCGTTCTGCATCACGGCGCCCACGTCTTTCCGGATATCAGCTTCACGATGGAAGGAGACGCGCCGCAACATCTCTACGCAGTACGCTTTGACGGTCGTGAAATCTGGGGCGACGAGGCCGAGCCCGGCCACTGCGTGACGGCGGATCTTTGGGAGAGCTATCTTGCCCCCGCCGACTGAGCCCGAACGGCCATTTGTCGAGCCGTGGCATGCCCAGATCTTCGGGATGACCCACGCGCTGGCAGCAGCAGGCAGCTTCACGTGGCCCGATTGGGCATCCCACTTCGGTGAAGCGCTCAAACTGGCGTTGAACGCCGGCGGCCCGACCGACGGTTCGGACTACTATGATGTCTGGCTTGTGGCGCTGGAGACCTTCCTCATCGAGCAGGACCTTGCGGACCGCGATAGCCTGGATGATCTGCGTGCGGCCTGGACGGACGCCTATCTGTCGACCCCCCACGGCGCACCTGTTGAATTGAGCAGCAAGGCACTGTCAGGCGCCTGAATTCGCGTGTGCCACGAGCCGCGGTTGCGGTTCAGTCGGATGCGGGAACCAGCGTATCCAGAAAGTCCGACGCAAGCCCGGACAACTCGCTTCGGTTCGCGCCCATGCGCGCTCTTGCGACGAGGCCGTGGGTCACGGAGACGATCATCTTCGCCAGCCTTTCGGCGGTCGGGTGCGTGGGTAGTCGGCCCGCCCCCTGCTCTGCGGCCACGCGATCGGAGATCGCTTTGACACGGGTGGCGTAACCGTGTGCGAGTTTCTTGCGGACGTCTTCGTCCCGCACTGCCATTTCACTTGCAACACTGACGAGTAAGCACCCTTTGGGACGGTTGGTCGTGGTGGCGCAGCGAATGGTCGTTTCGAAAAGTCCCTGGACGGCGCTCCTGACATCAGGCGCATCGGCAAACGCCTTCGTCGGCAACCCGCCGACCGTTTCGGCGTACCGGTCCATCGCGTGCATGAACAGGTCGTGCTTGTTGCCAAACGCCGCATATAGGCTCGGCGGACTGATGCCCATTTGGCTGGTGAGTTCCTCGACCGAAGTCTGTCCGTATCCCTTTGCCCAGAAAATTTCGATGGCGCGATCGAGCACTTCCTCGCGATCAAACGCCCGTGGTCGCCCGCGACTGCGACGTTTCGGGGTCTCTGAATTATTATTCATAGTGATCGCTATATAATTGTTGACGTTTGGGCTGCGATTTATATCCTAGTATTCACTATAAAAATCAACCGTATCGTGGCGCTGGTCTGTGTTCGAAGCCCGTCTCGCGTGCCCACCGGCTGGTTGTGTTTGTCGCGACGAAGCCAACAAGAGAGGTAATCCACATGTCGATCAATACGAGTTCGGCCATCAAAGCGGCTGCCGCAGCTGTTGTTTTGACCGCCGCGGGCGGATCTGCGCAAGCGCAGGAAACGATCAAGGTCACGTTCCTCTCGGGCTTGCCGATTGTCACGACCGTGGTGGCGGCGACTGTGAATACGTTCGTGCCCGAGATCGACAAGGCCCTGGCCAGAACGGGCAAATACAAAATCAACTGGAACCTGGCGCACAGCGGGCAGGTGGTGAAGCCGCGCGGCGAGCTTGAAGGGCTTGAGGCCGGTCTGGGTGATGTCGGCATCGTCGTGACCGCGTTCCATGCGGACAAGGTGCCGCTCTACGAGGTGTCCTTCAAAACACCCTTCACGACGCAAGATCTCGATCTCGTCGGTCGTACGATGAAGAAGCTTGAGGGGCAGTTCCCGGAGTATCAGGCAGGCTGGAAGCAATTCAATCAGATGGGCCTGCACCCGACCGGCACGGTCGAGAATTATGTTCTCATCTCCGAGACGCCGATCAATTCACTCGCAGACATCAAGGGACGAAAAGTTGGTGCTGCAGGCCCGAACTTGCCATGGGTAAAGGCTGTCGGGGCCGCAGGTGTGCAGACCAATGTAGGAGATGCCTACAACAGCCTGACAACCGGAATTTTTAACAACATGCTCGCCTGGAAGCAGGCCATGGGGGCTTTTAAGCTCTGCGAACCGGCACCCTACATGATCGACCCGCGCCTCGGCGCGATCCAGAGCGGCGGGATGAACGTCAATCTCGATTTCTTCGAGGCTTTGCCCTCGGAAGTACGTGTTGCTTTCGTTGATGCGGCGGAAGCCTGGCACGCGGACAACGTTAAACGCGTTGTTGGTGGTGCTGCCAAAGGGTTGGCGCGTTGTGAGAAACAGTTCAAGGCTACGACGTCTGTCATGAGCGATGAAGATCGTGCGACATGGGCGAAGCTGATGCCGAATTTCGCCAAGAACTGGGCAGCGGCGCTGGACGCCAAGGGACAGCCCGGTACGAAGATCTTGACGTCTTACATGGACACGATGCGGGCGGCGAACCAGCCGATATTGCGCCAGTGGGATCGCGAGTAAACGTCTCACTCAGAATTGAAATCCATTCATTGAGAGCGGGGAGTGCCGAATGGCACTTCCCGCGAGTTCATTTATCTCGAGACCTGCGTCAACTTCGTAGATCGTAAATATTAGTTTTAGAGTCTGACGCCCAGACGATCTGGGTGATGCGCGACACGTTGTGGTGCGACGGCAACGTAACCAGGAGTTTGCAACCATGGGTGAGTTGAAGAAGGCGGTGCAATTCGCACAGACAGGTCATCCGCCGGATGTTGTCGAAATCGTCGACATGGAGACGGACCCGGTCGGCCCCGGCGATGTGCTGCTCGACGTCGAAGCCGCTGCGATCAATCCGCCCCACCTGCTGACCCTGGCCGGCGGCTACGGCGTCCAGCCGGAACTGCCGGCTGTTCCCGGCGGTGAAGGGATCGGCATGGTCGTTGCGGTTGGTGATGCGGTCACCGATGTAAAGCTAGGCGAGCGCGTTATGATTCCGTTGTATTCAGGCGGATGCTGGCGCCAGCAAATCGTCGTGCCGGCCGAACGGGTGACCGTCAAATTTCCACCCGAAGGCGATCCGATTCAGTTGTCCATGATCATGGCCAATCCGCCGGCGGCCTGGCAGCTCCTGAACACCGTTGTCGATCTCGAGCCGGGTGACTGGGTCATCCAGAACGCCGCGAACTCGGCGGTTGGCAACTATCTGATGCAACTCGCGAGCATCTACGGTTTTCACACAGTCAATGTCGTGCGCCGTGAGGGGCTCGAAGACCAGATTGCGGAGGCCAGGGGTGATATCTGTATCGTCGATGGGCCCGATCTGGGTGAACGAGTGAAAGCGGCGACGAATGGAGCCGACATCAAGCTCGCCGTTGACGCCGTGGGTGGCGAAGCCACGCAACATCTTGCCGATAGTCTGGCCGAAGATGGCGTGATTGTTTCCTACGGCCTGTTGTCCGGCGAGCCGTGCTCTCTCTCCCCGAAAGACATCATTTTCCGGAATGTGCGTCTCCAGGGCATGTGGACCAGCAAATGGCTCCAGGGGCGGGGGTCGACGCCGGAGTCCCGTGCCGCCGTTTACGACGAACTGCGCGGCTATATTCTCGACGGGCGATTGTCCGCCAGGATCGACGCGACCTATCCGCTCGCGCAGATTAAAGAGGCGGTCACACACGGGATGAACCAGCGCGACGGCAAGGTGATCATCCTTCCCAATGCCTAGCTGATTTCGATGCGGAACCACACAACGCTGGCCGAGACAGCTGCTGCCTTGCGTTCGGGCGATGTCTCTGCGCGCGCGATATGGGATGCGGCACAGGAGCGGCATGAAGACTGCGGTGACCTACTGAACGCCTATCTTGTGTGGGCTGACGAGATGGCGGCTGAATCTGCGAAGGCGGCCAACGCGGCATTCGCTGCCGGTCGCGACCTGGGCCCGCTGCAGGGGTTGCCCATCTCGTTCAAGGACCATTATGGCATCGACGGCCTCCCCACTTATGCGGGCACCTCGAGGCGCTTGCCGGAGAAATGGGAACGCGAAGGGCCTGTCGTTCAGGGGGCCAAGCGACAGCTTTCGGTGATCACCGGGAAAACCCACTCCGTGGAATTTGCCGCGAGCGGCATCGGCGACAACCCGCATTGGGGCGCGCCGCGGAACCCCTGGGACGCCGAACTGCCGCGCGGAACCGGCGGGTCCTCCAGCGGAGCTGCGGTAAGCCTCTGGGAAGGGTCCTGTCGCGTCGCGTTCGGCACGGACACGCGGGGGTCCGTGCGCATTCCCGGTGCCATGTCGGGCGTCGTCGGGCTCAAGATCACCGCCGGTCGCTGGTCGGACGATGGCATCGTGCCGCTCGACCCGGAACACGACACGCCCGGACCGCTGACGCTCTCGGTGCAGGATTCCGCCTATGTGTTTGCGGCCCTTGATCCGGCGCATGTTCGAAATCCGCAGGGTCTGCTCAATAATCTTGAACAGTCGCGTTTGAGTGATTTCAGGATCGGGATTGCGGATGCGTGTTTCTGGGGGGGGTGTTCGCCGGGCGTCGCGGAGGCCGCCAAAGCGGCGTTGAGCGAACTGGAGGCTGCAGGCGCGCAACTGGGTGATGCGGACTCGCCAGAATCCCGTGATCTCGAGGAAGTCTTCATGCGGGGCCGGTTGCTCATGCCGGACCTGTTCGCCTTCATCGAAACCGAACTTCCGGAATGGGCCGAACAACTGGAGCCACGCCTGCAAAAGGGCGCAGAGCGGATGCAGCGTTTGCTGGCGACCGATCATATCAAGCGAAAATTGTGGGTTCGGTCGCTTGCCGAAACGGCCGATCGGTGTTTCGCGAACATCGATGTCATTGCCTGCCCGACGGTGCCACGAACGCCGCCGGTTCTCGTTGATGGCGCCCCGGTGTTTGCAGATGACGATCCACCCGAGCACATCTGTGCGCGCAACACATGCCTGGTCAATTTCTTTGGATGGTGCGCGATTACGCTGCCGGTTGGGTTGGACCAACTCGGGATGCCGGTCGGGCTTCAGCTCATGGCGCCCGGCGGTCACGAGGAAACGCTGCTCGCCGTTGCGTCTGCCGCCGAGAGAACGTTCGGCGATGTGCGGTCAAGACTGGGGACACCGCCGCTGCTCGGCTGAAACAGACGGGCTGCAGCGCGGGCCAAGGCGGGCGTGACCTAAAACTTGCCGTTGTCGTTCTTCCACGCGCTGTGTGGCGGGACGGCTTCGATCGTGTCCCAATGCTCGACGAGTTTTTCCTCGCTGAGCCGGAACAAATCATAGAATGACGTGTGGACCTCATTGCGCGACCCCTCGCTGACGGCGAGCACGAAGTTACCCTCGGCGAGCACACGGTGGAGGCGGTGGTATTCCGTCACAAAGCCCCTGTCGGATCTTGCCTCCAGCGCCGCGCGAAGCGCGGTCGGGCCACTGGCCAGCTGCGGGCTGTGCTGAATGAAATCCTGCCCGTCGATGTAACGCTCCAGATCGTCGAGTTGCCGATGAATGAGAATGTCTTCGACGAAGCATCTTGCGACCTGCCGGTTCGCCGCGGTCAGGGCGTGGTCCGTCACCTCGGTCGGGCCGTCGACCATGGTGAGGCCGGACGGGTTGGGACTTTGCCGCGGCTGGATGTTGTCCCAATGCTCGATGACGTGATCACCATCGAACCGAAAGACCTCGAATCCGATGTTCGATTTCGCGAAGTCATATTCCGTGTGCGCGAACACATAGTCGCCATCCTCGAATGCGCGCACGATGTTGACCCGCGGGGATGTCTTCGAAAGACGCTTGAACAGCGCCTCCAGTCCCTCGCTACCCTCGTGGGTCTGGGGGTTGTGCTGGATGTACTTCGCCTGGTTGACCACAGCGATCGGTGCCGGGTCACCGGTTTCGATGCTTTTCAGCAACGCGCGGATCTGGGCTTTTCTGTTCTGGGACATAGGCGGTGCCACATTTTTCAATCGTTGAACTGGATCTTGCCGATCATACGGACCGGCCCACGCCCTGCGGCCGCGGCGTGTCGGGCCTAGTAGGTTGCACGTCCGCCGCTGAGGTCGAATGTGGCTGCGGTGGTGAACGAGTTCTCTGCCGAGACCAGCCAGGCGACCATGCCCGCGATTTCCTCAACTGCGACGAAGCGTTCGCGTGGAATCTTCGACAGCATGTAGTCCACATGCTCCTGCGTCATCTGGTCGAAGAGGGCGGTCCGCGCCGCGGCGGGCGTCACGCAGTTCACGGCGATGTCGTGGGCGGCGAGCTCCTTGCCGAGCGATTTGGTCAACGCGATGACGCCGGCCTTGGCGGTGCTGTAGGCCGACGCGTTGGGGTTCCCCTCCTTGCCCGCGACGGAGGCCATGTTGACGATGCGTCCGTAACCGCGCCCGATCATGTGGGGTACGACCGCCCTGCAGCAGTAAAAGACACCGTTGAGATCGATCTCCATGACCCGCCGCCATTCGTCGACCGGGTACTCCCAGAGCGGCGCATTGGCCCCGGAAATGCCGGCGTTGTTGACCAGAATATCGATCTGTCCGGATTCATCGGCGACCGTCTGCGCGGCGGCGACGACGTCATCGGACGCGCTGACATCAACATGAAGAGCATGTGCGCCGTCGCCGAGCTGTCCCGCCGTCTCGGTGAGGGCGCGTTCGTCGAGATCCCACAACCACACGTCTGCACCGGAACCGAGCAGGCGTTCGGCGATGGCCCGGCCAATGCCCTGGGCAGCGCCGGTGACGATGGCGATCTTGCCGTCCAGTTCGATCCGGTTTCGGCCGTGCGTCGTGATGTCGCCATTCTTCATCCTGATATTTCCTCGTCCCAGACCGGCCGGCGCACTTCCGGGTCGATGACCCGCAGGTTCCGCGCCTTCAATTGTCCGATGCGGTCCATGTCGGCGTCGCTGAGTGTGAATTCGTAGATGCCGATATTCTCCTCGATCTCGGAGAATTCCAGCGCCCGCGGCACGATGCCGACATCAGGTTGCTGGATCAGCCAGCGCAAGGCGACCTGGGCCGCGGTTTTGTTGTGGGCTGCCGCGATATCGAGGATCACCGGATCGTCGAGCATCGCACCGCGCGCCAAAGGCGCATGGCAAGTGATGAGCAGACCGTGCTTGCGGCACGCGGCGATGAGCCGGTCCTGATTAATATAGGTGTGATACTCGATCTGGTTGGTGACCAGGGGTTCGGGGCATTTGGCCATCGCCTCGTCGAGCAGGGGAATGGTGAAGTTCGACACGCCGATGTTGCGCGCCAGCCCGTCGCGTTTGGCCTTGGCCAGGGCGCCGAGGGTTTCGGCCAGCGGCACATTTGGCTGCGGCCAGTGGATCAGCAGCAGGTCGACATAGTCGAGGCCGAGGGTGTCGAGGCTGGTCTCGACTGAGCGCGCGAAATCGTCGGCCTTCGCATTCTCTTCCGTCACCTTCGTGGTGACCCAGATCTCCTCGCGCGGCACGCCGGACGCGCGGATGCCTTCGCCGACCCATTGCTCCGTGCCGTATTTGCGCGCCGTGTCGATATGGCGGTAGCCGCAGTTGAGCGCGTGCAGAATAAGTTCGACCGCGCGCTCGGGTTCCGGGAACAGCATCGTGCCATAGCCGACTGCCGGGATGGCGGCACCGTGGGAATTTATCGTGTGGGCAGGGGACATGGACTTCCTCGGGCGTTATTCGGGCGCGTCTTGATAGACGGCGGATTTACGCCGGGCAACGACCTGGGCCAGCCGCGACATTGCGGCAGGCTCGAAATCATGGGTCGGCGGTTGTTCATGTTCGAAGTTGCCGACCCGGTCTTCGCCACGCACGAGGGTCGCGCTGTCTTTCTCGATCAGGCGTTGGCGCACATTCGGCGTGACGTAGCGGATGGCGATCCCGATCCGGCTTTCGGCCGCGCGATTGGGTTCGGACGCGTGGGCGACATTCACATGGTGCAGCGATATCTCGCCCGGGTTCAGGACCAGATCCACGGCGTCGTTGCCATCGAATGCGCGTTGCATGACCTGTCCGCGCGACAGCAAATTGTCGGCGTCAAAAGTCTCGTCATGAACGGTCGTGTCCCATGTATGGGACGCCGGGACCATGCGCATGCAGCCACTCTCCACCGTGGAGGGGGACAGTGCGAGCCAGGCCGAGACGATCTCGGGATTGCTGAGGCCCCAATAATTTCCGTCCTGATGCCAGGAGACGAACGACTTGCCGTCCGGAGGCTTCACGAACAGGGTCGACGTCCAGCACAGGAGGTCGGGCCCGAGCAGACACTCGACGGCATCGAGGATATCGGGTGTCCGCACGATGTCGGCCATCCAGGTTGTCACCAGGTGGAGTTTCTGCGCCTCCACGCCATGCATCAGTTCGGGATGGCTGGCCTGCATCACCTCGAGGCTGGCACGGTGCCGCTGCGCGTCGTCCGCGGCCATCGCCCGGACAGGAAACAGGAACCCGTCGCGTTCGTAACGCGCGACCTGGCTGGGGGTCAGGTGATTGGCCATGGCGAAACCTTATGGCGTGACCGCACCGAGCGCAAAGAGCGGTGTGACCGGTGATGCACATTTATGTCGGGGCGAATCGACTGCGTGGCCCAGTTTTCTAACGGTCGCCACGGTGCCGCACTCGACCTGTCGGGCGCGGGCCAACGCGTCTGAAATGGAAACAGATACATGGGCTTCACCCCGATCCACTTCACCGAGGAAGACCGGATTTTCCAGGACCAGATCCGCCGGTTCGCCGAACGCGAAGTCGCGCCCATCGCCGACGAGATCGACCATGAGGACAGGTTCCCGGCCGAGGTGATTCCAAAATTCGGTGACCTGGGCCTGCTGCAATGGAGCGTGCCCGAAGAATATGGCGGGCCCGAGGGATCGCTGACCATGCTGTGCATCGCGCGCGAGGAGCTGGCGAAATATTCCCTGTCGCTGTCGGTGATGGTGGGAGAGAACGGCAACGGCATGGCGCTGCCGCTGTTGTTCGGGGGCACCGACGCGCAGAAGGCGAAGTATTTCCCGCTTCTGGCGAAGGGGCGGACCCTCGTCGCATTCGCGCTGTCCGAGCCCGAGGCCGGGTCGGACGCCGCGGCGTTGCGTACCCGCGCTGTGCGCGACGGCGACGACTGGTTGATCACCGGGAACAAGATTTTCGTGACCTGCGGGCCGGTGGCCGACTATGTGCTGGTGCTGGCGCGGACCAACGACGCGCCGCGCGCCAAGGGCGTGTCGGCGTTCATCGTCGACACATCTTTGGCCGGTGTGACGCGTGGGCCGAAGAACAAGAAGATGGGCTACAACGGCGCCACCCCGAACTGTGATTTCTTCTTCGAGGACGTCCACGTTCCCGCCGACGCCATGGTCGGCGGCGACGGCGAAGGCTTCGCGATCGCCATGAAATGCATGGAGTTCAACCGGCCCGCCATGTCGGCGTCGGCGCTCGGCATCGCCCAGGGGGCGCTTGAACAGGCGGTCGCCTTTGCCAAGGAGCGCGAGCAGTTCGGCAAGCCGATCGCCGAGTTCCAGGGCCTGCAGTTCATGATGGCGGATATGGCCATGCAGATCGAGGCGGCGCGCGCGCTGCTCTATGAGGTGACCGCACGCTACGATCGCGGCGAGATGGACGGCTATGGCGCGCTGTCGGCGATGGTGAAGACGCTGGCAAGCGACGCGGCGATGAAGGTCACCACGGATGCCGTCCAGATCCTCGGCGGGTACGGCTACATGAAGGAATTCCCGGTCGAGCGCATGATGCGCGACGCCAAGGTGACCCAGATTTTCGAGGGCACCAACCAGATCCAGCGCATGCTGATCGCGCGGGATCTTCTCAAATAGATGGCGCGCCTATCGTTATGGCCGCACAGCGTTGAAGGAATTCCGCGATGGACCGCGTGATCGAACAACTAGAGGCCGCTTGGCGCGACATTGTCGTTCATCTGGGGACGCCTGAATTCTATTCCCAGATTGGGCTGGCCCTCGTGGCGCTGGTGAGCGCCTGGGTGCTGACCGTGATCCTCAAGGGCCGGGTCCGGGTCTTTCGCGACGTGCCGCAGCCGGGGACACTCCACGATGTGCGCCTCGCACTGCACAATGCGCACAGCTTGTTGCTCCCGATCATCGTCGTGTTGCTGCTGGCGATCGCGACCCCCATCAGCTTGTCCGTCGTTGGCGAGGCCTGGTTGGTGCGTGCCGTGCAAGGTGTTGCCGTCATCCTGCTGGTCTACAGCCTGGCGAGCCGCTTCATCGGCAGTACGACGATCGTCTTTATCCTGAAATGGATTGGCGTGCCGATTGCCCTGCTGTTCATCGTCGGCCTGTTGGACGAAGTCACCGGCCATCTTGAAAGCGTATCCTTCGCCGTCGGCAACATTGAGATCACGTTGCTCGCCGTCCTGCGGACGTTCCTGTTCGGCATCCTGCTGTTCTGGTTCGGCCGCGTGTCGAACGCCACGGGTCAGCGGGTCATCCGCAATCGAACCGGGCTCGATGTGAGCACCCGCGAAGTGGTCGCGAAACTGTTCGAGATCGGCATCTACGTGGTGATGCTGCTCTTGCTGTTGAACGTGGTCGGCATCGACCTCACCGCGCTGGCCGTCTTCGGCGGGGCGTTGGGTGTCGGCCTCGGTTTCGGGCTGCAGCAGATCGCCTCGAACTTCGTCTCAGGCATCATCATCCTGCTCGATCGGTCGATCACCATCGGCGACTTCATCGAGTTGGAGGACGGCCGTTCCGGCACCTTGCGCGAACTCACCATGCGGTCCGCGACGCTCGAGACCTTCGACGGCAAGGACATCATGGTGCCGAACGAGCAGTTTATCACCACGACCTTCGTCAACTGGACCCACTACAATCAGAAGCAGCGCTATTCGCTGAACTTCCAGGTTGCCTACGACACCGACCTCGAGGCGATGTTCGAGATCGTGCGTGAAACAGTTCAGAGCCACCCGAAAGTGATCACCGGCGACGATCTGCCGATCGCCGAACGGGCGGACGCGGAAATCGAGAGCTTCGGCGATTCCGGCATCAATATCCTGGTCGAATTCTGGATGGAGGGGATCGACGACGGCGACAACCGCGTCGGGGCCGACCTTCTGATGATGATCTGGACCGCGCTGCGGGCCAACGACATTCACATCCCGTTCCCGCAGCGCGAAGTCAGGGTCCTGGGGGACGTCAAAACCTCCTGATAACCGGGGCTTTGGCGATGTTGTACTGAACCGTTGGAATTTCTCGGGCGGTGCGGTGTTTGTCTTCCTGAGGCCGTGGCGTTGCCACGCGATACAGCTATTGCGTCCATAGACAATCCGGGGAATTTCGCAGCATGACCGAGACCGCAACGCCGGATAATAATATCGCGGCGCCCGCGCCGCGTGAAATCGTCTACCGCCACCGCGTGGTGACCCGACTGACCCATTGGATCAACGCGCTGTGTTTCACATTGCTGCTGATGAGCGGGTTGCAGATCCTCAACGCGCACCCGGCTCTCTACTGGGGCCAGTTCGGCGCGGACAACGACACCGCCTTCATCGAGTTTTTCGCTGCGCGTCCCGACGGCGGGGAGCTCGCGGGCTTCACCCGTATCGGGCCTATCACCATCGAGACCACCGGCCTGTTCGGGGTCTCCAACGACAGCGACGGGGACGTGCGGGTCATCGCCATGCCGGGCTGGGCCACGATCCCGACGAACCGGGATTTGGCCACCGGCCGACGGTGGCATTTCTTCTTTGCCTGGCTGTTCGTCATCAACGGCCTTGTCGCCGTGGGGGCCAGCCTGCTGAACGGGCATTTGCGCCGCGACCTGTTGCCCGAGCGGCGCGAACTGCGCCCGCGCCATATTCTGCACGACCTGTGGAACCATGCCCGCCTCAAGCTGCCCAAGGGCGATGCGGCCAAGCGCTACAACGTGCTGCAGAAGGGTGCCTATCTCGGCGTCGGCCTGTTGCTGGTCGTGATGATCATGACCGGCCTCACCATGTCGCCGGGGATCAACGCCAGCGCACCCTGGATGCTCGACTTGTTTGGCGGCCGACAGTCGGCGCGCACGATCCACTTCCTCGCCGCCAGCGCGACGGTGGCGTTCGTCGTGGTGCATCTGGCGATGGTGCTGCTCGCCGGACCCATCAATGAAATTCGCTCCATGATCACGGGCCGCTTCGTCGTGCCCCCGGAGGACAAGTCATGACCCGTAAACTCCTCACCCGCCGTTCCTTTCTGCATGTCGGCACCACGGCCGCGATCGCCGGGGTCGGCTATGCCGGGTATCGCGCGATGAGCGCGCCGGGGTTCCTCGGCGTTCTGGAATCTGCCGAATACGCGACCCTGAATGCCCAGCGCGCGTTGTTGGCAGGACAGCCCCTGGCGCGCGAGTTCAGTCCGTCGGACATGTCGCCGGTGTTCAAGGCCAACGGGACCACGATGCCCGGCGGTGTGGCGTATCAGGAATTCCTGGCCAACAATTTCAGCAGCTGGCGGCTGCGCGTCGACGGGCTGGTCGCCAACCCGATGAGCCTGTCGCTGGCGAATCTCAAACAGCTGCCCCAGCGCACCCAGATCACGCGCCATGACTGCGTCGAGGGCTGGAGCGCGATCGGCAAATGGACCGGCGTGCCGCTCGGCCACATCCTCGAGCAGGCCCAGCTGGCACCCAACGCCCGTTACGTGATCTTCCATTGCGCCGACGACGTCTATGAGGACAGCGGGCGCTACTATGAAAGCGTCGATCTGTTCGATGCCTTCCATCCCCAGACGATCCTGGCCCACAGCATGAACGACCAGGCGTTGCCGGTCGCCCACGGCGCACCCCTGCGCCTGCGGGTCGAGCGTCAGCTCGGCTATAAGCATGCCAAGTATCTGATGCGGATCGAGGTCGTCGACAGCTACAAGAATGTGGCGCAGGGCAATGGCGGCTTCTGGGAAGACCGCGGTTACGAGTGGTACGCCGGGATCTAGGCGGGATCTAGGCGGAACTCTGCGTCGGGATCTAGCCGACGCCCCCATAGGCGATGCCCGACAGCTCGGTCATTTCCTTCTTCCATGTCGTCAGATCATCGACGGTGAATTCCGAAATATGCTCGTGGCCACAGGCCCGGGCGAGAATCTCGATCAGCTCGACCGCAGCGCCGAAGAAGCGCGCGAGGCGCTGGGCTGATTCATCGACGATCAGCCGCGACACGAGATGCGGCTGCTGGGTGGCGATGCCGACCGGGCAGTTGTTGCTGTGGCACGCGCGCATGCCCAGGCAGCCGATCGCCTGGAGTGCCGCATTCGAGACGGCGATGGCGTCCGCACCGAGCGCGAGGGCCTTGGCGAAATCCGCGGGCGTGCGCAGGCCGCCGGTGATGACCAGGGTGACATCTTTTCGGTCGGCTTGGTCCAGATGCCGGCGCGCCCGGGCCAGTGCGGGAATTGTCGGGACCGAAATATTGTCGCGGAAGATCAGCGGGGCGGCGCCGGTCCCGCCGCCGCGTCCGTCGAGGATGATGTAGTCGCAGCCGATATCGAGCGCGGCGTCGATGTCCTTCTCGATGTGCTGGGCCGAGAGCTTGAAGCCGATGGGAATGCCGCCCGTGGCCGCGCGGACGTCTTCGGCGAAGTCCCTGAACTGGGCGCGTTCGGTCCACTCCGGGAAGCGGGCCGGCGAGATGGCAGCGGTGCCCTCCTCGAGGCCGCGGACCGCCGCGATCTTGCCCTTCACCTTGTCGCCGGGCAGGTGGCCGCCCGTGCCGGTCTTGGCGCCCTGGCCGCCCTTGAAATGGAAGGCCTGCACGTTGGCCAGCTTCTCCATGGAGAAGCCGAAGCGTCCCGATGCGAGCTCGTAGAAGTAGCGTGAATTTTCTTCCTGTTCCTCGGGCAGCATGCCGCCTTCGCCCGAGCAGATACCGGTGCCGGCGAGCTCGGCGCCACGCGACAGCGCGACCTTGGCGGGCTCGGACAGGGCGCCGAAACTCATGTCCGACACGAACAGCGGGATATCCAGCTTCAGGGGCCGCTTGGCGCCCGGGCCGATCGTGACGTCGGTGCCCACATGGGTCTCATCGAGCAGCGGTGGCGTATCGAGCTGGCCGGTGACGAACTGGATGTCTTCCCATGTCGGCAGCTGGTCGCGCGGCACGCCCATCGCGGAGACGAGGCCATGATGGCCGGTCTTCTCCAGCCCGTTGGCGGCATATTCCTGGATGCGGCCGACAAACGGTTCCTCGGGCGCACCATGGGGGTCCTGGTACAGGCCCTGATAGTTGTCCCGGTCATAGGGCTGCGGGTTGTCCGCCTCCCATGCCGCGATCTCGTCGGCGTCGACCAACACCTCGCCATCCTCGATCCAGGCGCTGAACTTCTCCAGCCGTTCGGAGTTGGCATAGGCGCTGATGCCGGTGTCGTAGCGGAAGTCCCAGCCATGTAGTCCGCAGATCAGATCCTCGCCCTGGATGCTGCCGTCGGCGAGCAGGGCGCCGCGGTGCAGGCAGCGGCCATACAGGACCGAGACGTTTTCGTCATAGCGCACGACGACGAGATCGACCCCGCCGACGAGGGCATAGGCGGGTTGGCGGTCCGGGAGGTCGTCCCATTGGGCAATCGCGGTTTTGTTCATCGCGGAGAAATCCTTCTAGTTCGAATTGGTATCGCGAAAGCGTGTTGGTATTTCGGTGACCGGCTGGGTTTCTTCACATTCACCCATCCGGCCCACCACGCGGCTGTACCAGCGCGCGCCCGGCGCGGCGGTGACGCCGTGCAAAAGCACGCTCAGGAAAACGGTCATGACGACCGTGGCCATGATCACCGCCGCCTGCGCGGATTCATTTTCACCGAGCACCAGCAGGGCGAACAGGATGGAGGCCAGGCCGCGCGGACCGAACCAGCCGAGGAACAGCCAGGTCGGGAGATTGAGGCCGGTGCCGAGCAGGCTGAGAATCACGGGAATGATGCGCACGATGGTCAGGCTGGCGACGGCATAGAGGAATACCGAGACCGTAATATCGTCGATCACCTGGGGCACCATGACGGCACCGAACAGGAAGAATGTCAGCAGGGTGAGCAGCTGGCCTTCTTCCTCGACGAAATCGAACAGGAACTCGCACATGCCGCGATGCACGTTGCCGACGGTCACCCCGGCGACGAAGGCGGCGATGAAGCCGTTGCCACCGATCAGTTCGGCCAGCGCGAAGGCCGCCAATGCGACGGCCAGCGCGCCCAGGCCCTGGAACGCCCGGGTCATCCAGCCGGCCTCGGAGGCGCGATCGATCAGGCGGCCGCCCGCATATCCCACCGCGAGGCCTGCGAGAGGCCCGAGCGTGACTTGCAGCGCACCGAAGGTGATCCATTCGGACGCGCTTTGCGCCGGGCCTTCCATGGCCATGGCGAGGCTGACGAAGACGAGGACCACCGGCAGGGCGATGCCATCGTTGAGGCCGCTCTCCGCGTTCAACGTCTGGCGAATGCGGACCGGCACGGCCTTGTTGGTGACGACCGCCTGCCCAAGCGCCGCGTCGGTGGGGGCGAGGATGGCCGCGAGCAACGCGGCTTCGAAAATCGGCAGGCCGGGGAATATGGCCAGGGCGGCAAGCGCGCCGGCCAGGATGGTCAGGGGCAGGCCGATCAACAACATGCGGCTGGGCAGATTGTGATAGCGCCACAGGGTCCGCACATCGATGCGCGCCGCGTCGGTGTAGAGCACCAGCACCAGGGTGATCTCGGCGATGAGCTCGATCGCCTCGCCGGAGAAATCGACATTGACGAGATGCAGTCCGAGCGGCCCGGCCGCGATGCCGAAAGCCACAAACAGGATCGGCGCCGTGAGTATCGAATTGCTCAACTTGGCGGAGACGAGACCGAATGCGATCAGCCCGACGGCGAGGACAAGGAATGTCTGGGGTTCCATGGGCGGAGGACTCTCGGGTCGGGGAAACGCGCTTCCAACTTTGACGTTCTGGGACGGCAGAAGGTTACACCGAAACTTTGATACGCCGCGTAACCATTCGCGTTAGCGTGGCGTCTAACGAATATGGCACCTGATCCTATCCAGCCTGCGGGAGCAGCATTGTGACCCAAGATGAAAAAACACCGGCACTGACCTGGCACAGAGTGTCGGGGACGGATGATCTGCCGGAAGGACGGGTCAAGACCGTCACCGCCGGGACCCGCACGCTCGCGCTGACCCATTATCAGGGCCAGTACGGTGCGATGGACAATCACTGTCCGCATCAGGGCGGGCCGCTGGGTGAGGGGTCGATCGAGGGCTGCTGGCTGCGTTGCCCCTGGCATGGATGGGACTTTGACCCCCTGACCGGCAAGCCGCCGGGCGGGCATGAAGATTCGGGCCAGGAAACATTCCCCGTCGAAGCCCGGGAAGACGGCATCTATATCGGCCTCCCCGCCGAGCCGGAACACACACAGACCGTGTCCGACGTGATGGCCGAGACCATGGTCAACTGGGGTGTGCGCCGGGTGTTCGGCATGGTCGGTCATTCCAACCTGGGGCTCGCCGACGCGCTGCGGCGGCGCGAAGTGGCGGGCGATCTCACCTTCATCGGGGTGCGCCATGAGGGCGCGGCTTCGTTCGCCTGTTCCGGCTATGCCAAGCTGACAGGCCAGCCCGCCGCCTGTCTGTCAATTGCCGGGCCGGGTGCGACCAACCTGATGACCGGCTTGTGGGACGCAAAGGTCGACCGCGCGCCCGTGCTGGCGCTGACGGGCCAGGTCGATGTCCAGGTGTTCGGGCCGGGTGCCTTCCAGGAGATCGATCTCTCGGCCGCATTCGCGCCGGTCGCAGCGTTCAGCCAGACGGTGCTGCACTCCTCGCGCCACGTCGAACTGATGACCCTGGCCTGCAAGACCGCGCTGGTCGAACGCGACGTGGCGCATCTGATCTTCCCCGACGACGTCCAGACTCTGGCGGCGGGCGACGCCAAGCCGTCGGGCCCTGCGGGACGCGTCTCCCCGACCGCGATCATGCCGCCGGGAGAATCACTCGACCAGGCCGGCGCGCTGATTGAAACCGCAAAACGCCCAATGATCATCGTCGGCTATGGTGCGCGCGATGCCATGGACCAGATCGTCGAGCTGGCCGAGCGGTTGAACGCGCCCGTGCTCACGACCTTCAAGGCGAAGGGCCAGATCGCAGACGATCATCGTCTGGCCGCGGGCGTCCTGGGACGCTCGGGGACGCCGGTCGCCAGCTGGTTCATGAATGAATGCGACCTGATCGTGACGTTCGGGGCGTCGTTCTCAAACCACACAGGCATCGATCGCGCCAAACCCATCATCCAGATCGACTTCGACCGGATGTCACTGGGCAAGTTCCATCCCGTCGATGTTCCGGTCTGGGCCGAGGTGGGCGCGACCGCCGCGCTGTTGCTCGACTGGCTGCCCACGGAGGCCGGCTGGGTCGACCAGACGCCGGAAGTGGCCGAGCGCCGTCGGCTCTGGCTGGAGGAGAAGGCCTCGCGCGTCGCCGACGATCTGGGCAACGGCATTTCCTCGGCGGCGATCTTTCATGCGGTGTCACAACGCGTGCCGGACGACGCGATCATCGCGGTCGATGTGGGCAACAACACCTATTCATTCGGCCGCTACTTCGAATGCCGTCGCCAGTCGATCCTGATGTCGGGCTATCTGGGTTCGATCGGCTTCTCGTTTCCCGCGGCGATGGGGGCCTGGGCGGCGACCCGGGATTTCGAGGAACAGAAGGGCCGCAAGGTGATCTCGATCAGCGGCGATGGCGGCTTCGGCCAGTATATGGGCGACTTCAACACCGCCGTGAAGTACGGCATGGATATCACCCACATCCTGGTGAACAACGGCCAGCTGGGAAAGATTTCCAAGGAACAGCAGGCCGGCGAGTGGGAGGTCTGGCAGACCTCGCTGCACAATCCGAGTTTCGCGGCCTATGCGAAGCTCTGCGGCGGGTTCGGACAGAAGGTGACCGATGCCGACCAGCTGGAGGCCGCGATTCAGGCGGGGCTCGATCATGATGGCCCGGCGATCATCGAAATCATGGCTGACGCCCAGTTGATTTAGAGGCGGTGATTTGACGCCGCGCCGACGCGTTCCCGCGGGGATGAGTTTTCAAGGAGTTTCAAGATGAGCAGTACGGATTGGCAAAAACTTGGTGCCGTGGCACCGACGGCGCTGGCAGGCGCGCGCGATGCGGCCCATGGCGCGGCACAATGGCCGAGCCGGGCCGCGCGTGCGGCCCTCGCGGCCGCCGAAGACGACAGCCATTCGAACCTCGGCTGGGACGGCGCGACCGGTTTGTTGCGCAGTCACGATCTCGGCGATGGGCACCGGATTGGCTTTTCGATCGCGCGGTTTGCACTCGTGCACATGACCGAGACCGGCATTGTTGATGAGTGTGCACTCGCGGGCCGCGATCGCGGTGACGTCATAAGCTGGCTAAACGGCATTGCGGCGGTCGCGGACGGAGATCCGTCCTGGCTGGACCGGGTGCTGCCCTACGAATTGCCGTCGGCTGTTGGCGCGGATTCAAGTGTTTCGCCGGATCCCGCGGCGCTGGCCGAGCTGGAGCGCTGGTATGCCAACGCGGCCGGGTTGCTCGACGAGATCACCGCCGCAGACCCCGCCGCATCGGATGTGCGCTGCTGGCCGCATCATTTCGACATCGCCACCCTGATCACATTGGCGGGCGAGGGTGAAGAGGCCACCACCATCGGCGTCGGCATGTCGCCCGGCGACGGGTCCTACGCCGACCCGTATCTGTATGTGACGCCCTGGCCCTATCCGCCGGCCGATGCGCTGCCGGATCTGCCGGCCATCGGCCATTGGCACACGGACGGGTTCGTCGCGGCGATCGTCACGGCCGAGCGTGTTGTCGACGTGGCCGATCAGGGAACCGCCGTTCGGGGTTTTCTACATGACGCCATTGCGGCATGCCGCGCGGTGCAGGACGGCGGCTAGACCTCGTTCGCGCGCGCGGCCAGGATCGCGGCCACCAGGTCATCGGGCATGTCCTCGGGCACGGGTGCATCACCACGGGTGAATGCCGAGCGGCCAAGCGCGATGGTGTTGCGGTAGGCCTTCAAATAGGCCCGGCAGTCCTCGCAAATCTTCAGATGCACGTCGAAGGTCTGGCGCTGGACCGCGGACAGCTCGCCTTCGAAATACTCGGCGATGAAATCCTCGAACTCGTCGCAGGTGATATGCCCGGGCATGGCCTTCAACATCGCGCCCTTCGCCAGTCGTGTGATTTTGTTGTTCATGTGTCTTCCCTTCGCGCGAGGACGGGTTCGAGCAGCAGCTTCAGGGCTGAGCGGGCCCGGTGCAGCCGGGTTTTGACTGCGCCCTCGCTTGTCTCAAGAAGTTCGGCGGTTTCCCGCACGCTGAACTCCTCGATGTCGCGTAGCAGCAGGACGATGCGGTAGCTCTCGGGCAATTGTTCAATGGCGTCGCGCACCACGCTGCCGACCTTGGTCTTGTCGATCACATCGTCGAGGGACAGATAATCGTCCTCAGGTCGTTCGATGCGGCAGCCCATCATGCTGAATTCGGGCATCAGCGGCTCGATCGATTGTTCGGGGCGCCGTGCGCGGGCCCGGAGTTGCGACAGGGCGCTGTTGACCACGATCCGGTGCAACCAGGTCGAGAGCTTCGAGCGGCCTTCGAATTTCTCGATCTTGCCGGCGGCGGAGATCAGCGCGTCCTGCACGCAGTCGCGCGCGTCTTCCTCGTTGCCAAGAATCCGGCGGGCAACGGCGAGCATCGGGCCGCCATAGTGCGTCACCAGATCGGCGAACGCCGGCTCGTGCCCGGCGCGGAGGCCATCGAGCAGCGTGTGCTCCGCCACATCGGCGGCGCCTGCGTCCGTGCCCTGGTTCCCGGGGGTGCCCGTTCCGTCCAAGCTGATCTCCTGGCCCGGGCACTGAAGCCGCCCGCGCCGGGAGTTTAGGCCCTATCTATCGTTGGATGCCAACCGGTTCGCGTCGGCACAGGAGATACCAGGGTCATGAATGCCTCGGTGGCCGCAGCTGCCAGCGTCGCGATACCGCCGCACCCCAGCACACGTCGATTGTCGGTCGGACATGTGGCGCCAAATTGATTTCGGTCAACTGGCCGAGGCGGCAAATGATTTACAGGTTGTCGCGCACAATGGGAGGTCAGCGATGCCTGACATCATGCAAGTTCTGGCGGAAGACCACGCGAATATGCGCGCACTGATGCAGTTGCTCGAAAATGAGGTCGACAAGATGGCCAATGGGGGCCGTGCGGATGTGGACATGATTTCCGCAGTTGCCGAATACCTGCTTGAGTATCCGGACCGATTCCACCATCCGGTTGAGGACTTGCTTATCGAGGGCATGCGGGCGGCGGGTGCGGTGCCGGCATCGTCGGTCGATGCGCTCGAGGCCGAACATAGGCGGATTTCGCGCCTGGCCGGCGAACTCCATGAAGCCGCTGTTGCGGTCACATCCGAGCAAACCATGCGCCGCGACGCGTTCGTCGAGTGCGCCCGCCATTATATCTCGGCTCTGGGCCGTCACATGGACATTGAAGACACCGATTTCTTTCCGCGTGCGGAAGAGTCCCTCAGCGCGGAAGTCCGGGCGGCCATTGCCGCGCGATTGCCTGATCTGGATGATCCTCTGTTCGGGACCGCCACGCGCGATCGTTATCGCGCGTTGAGCGAAGCGCTTCTCGCTGAATAGCGGGCTGGTGCCTAAAGTTGCACCTGTGCGTCACGCGCAAGATCAAAATTTATCGTCCCACGAATTCGACTGGAGACCGTGGTCACGACCGGGTGATAGCCGTAGAGCACACAGCGGATCCGGATATCCGCCAGAACATTGGTCAGGGTGATGTCGAATGGTGTGGTTTTGTTGGGGCGGGTCGTTATCCCGTCGCGCTCGAAGCTGCACCGCGCGCCAGCCGGGTTCGTGGCGATCGTGACATCATGGGTGGTCCACTCCCGGCGGTGAGTGCAGGCCGCAAGGACAATCATTCCGAGCGTGATGAGAACGAAGGCTTTTCTCGACATTCCAAAACTCTAACGACAGTCGGGGGTGTCGTATGTGTTTGTCCTGCACATACGATGGTCTGGTTCGGATTCTGCCTGTCCATGACAGTATATGCTAGCCTTTGCGCGCAGTTTGAATTGGGAGGATTGGCATCATGGCGGAACAGGTTTCATTCGCGGCATCGCCGGGCCGGGTCGTGGACATTGCCGCCGATATCCGGGCCGGCAGTTGCACGCCGATGGATGCGGTGCAGGCCTGTCTCGACCGGATTGCGGATGTGGATGAGCATGTGAAAGCCTGGGTCTCGTTGGATACCTCCGGCGCGCTTGCGGCCGCCGCGGAGATGAACCGCGAGGCCAACGACGGTATGCTGCGTGGCCCGCTGCACGGCGTGCCCATCGCCATCAAGGACATATGTGACGTCGCCGGCTGGCCGACCAGGTGCAACAGTCGCACCCGATCCGATGCCCCTGCGGCATCCGCCGATGCCGAGATTGTGACCGCCTTGCGCACCGCCGGCGCGATCATACTGGGCAAGACCCACACCACCGAGTTCGCCTATTACGATCCGTCGCCGGCGCGCAATCCACACAATATTGGACACACGCCTGGCGGCTCGAGCAGCGGATCGGGTGCGGCGATCGGCGCCGGCATGGTGCCCGCGGCGATCGGAACCCAGACCGTGGCGTCGGTGAACCGGCCCGCAGCCTATTGCGGGGTCGCCGCCTTCAAGCCCTCCACCCGCTCCATGGCCACCTACGGCATCGCGCCGCTGGCGCCGGTCTATGACACGCCGGGGTTCTTCGGCTGGTCGGTCGCGGATGCCTGTTACATTTATGACGCTGTGCGCCCGCCCCATGCCCGGCCGGACGCCGGTCTCGATGAGGACGTCCGGGTGATCGTCATGAACGATCCCTTCCTGTCGGAAGCCACGGATGAGATCATCGCGGCGCGCGACGATGTGGCGGGCCGGTTGCGCGATGCGGGGCATGATGTCGTACAAATGGATTCGCCCATTTCGCTCGAGGACCTTAATGAGTTGCAGGGCCACACGACCGAATATGAACTGGCCCGCGTGCATGCCGGGCTGCTCGAATTTCCCGAGAACCAGGTGGGTGCGGTTCTGCGCCAGTCGGTGATCGACGGCAACGAGATCGACGATGTGGTCTATCAGGCCGAACGCCGCCAGATCGACGCTATGCGCGTGGCGTTCCTCGATGCGGTCACGCCGACCGATCTGGTGCTCTGGCCTGCGGCGCCGGCCACCGCGCCGGAAGGGCTCGAATGGACCGGGGACCGGCGTTTCATCGCTCCCTGGACAGCGCTCGGCGGGCCGGTTGTGTCTATGCCATCCGGGCTGGGTGCAGGCGACATGCCGATCGGCATGTTGCTGGCCGGTATGCCCGGCTATGACCGCTATGTGGCGCGGGTCGCGCCGCGCCTGGCCGAGGCCGTTCCCCAGGCCGCATAAGAGGTTTACCCCATGGAATGGATGATCAAATGCGTGTCCAAGCCGGACATGGCTGCACGGCGCGAGGCGACGATCGCCGCGCATATCGAACATCTCGACAAGTTCAAGGCGGAGACCTGGTATTCCGGGCCGATGATGGTCGGCGACGGGTCGAACGCGAATGGCAGCTTTCGGGTCGTCGATTTCCCCGACTATGCCAGTACCAGGGAATATATCGACACCGACCCCTACACGACGGCCGAGATATTTCGCCGGATCGACATTGAGCCCCTGCAGCCATGGACGGATGTGCGCCAGCGTGACTATGCCCAGACCGACGGTCGCGCCCAGTTCATTGTGATCGCGCGCACCGACCCGCAGTCAGCGGCGCAGGCTGCGGATGTCGGGTCGGACGTCCTGGCCCGGTACCGCGACCGGATCGTGTTTGCGGGCGCGCTTATGGATGACGCGCGCGCGGCGGTGAGCGGCGCGCTGTATGTCATCGATGTGGAGGACCGGCCGGGCGTGGACGCGTTCCTCGCCGATGAACCCCTGTCGCGCGGTCCCGAGGGCCGCAGTCTAACAATCGAGCGTTGGCGTTTCGGTCACGTTTAAATTGCAGCCGTTCAGGACATTTGGGCCCATTGGGGCCGCGAGGAGAGAACATCATGACCAGTGCCGTCATCGTATCAACTGCCCGGACCCCGATCGGGAAGGCCTATCGGGGGTCCTTCAACAACACCACGCCGGCAAAGCTCGGCGGTATCGCGATCAAGAACGCCGTCGAACGCGCCGGGATTGAGCCCGAAATGGTCGAGGATGTGCTCATGGGCTGCGCCAACCCCGAGGGTGCGACCGGACAGAATTTCGCGCGCCACGCGGCGCTGTGGGCGGGCATCCCGGTGACCGCGGGTGCGGCCACGATCAATCGGTTCTGCTCGTCGGGGCTGCAATCGATCGCGTCGGCTGCGAACCGGGTGGTGATGGACAAGGTGCCGGTCGCCGTGGCCGGCGGCATCGAGGCGATCAGCGCCCTGGACCCGGCACATCAGGCTGATATGCGGGTCGAGGATCCCCATGTGCGCGACGTAAAACCCGAGATCTTCATGGTCATGCTCGACACGGCCGAGACGGTGGCCAAGCGTTATGACGTCAGCCGGGAGCGCCAGGACGAGTATGCCCTGTCGAGCCAGATGCGCACCGCGGCGGGCCAGCAGGCCGGCCGTTTTGACGACGAGATCATCCCGGTCGAGACGACCATGATGGTCAAGGACCGGGAGACCGGTGAGGTCAGCGAGAAGGCGGTGACGCTCGATCGCGACGAATGTAACCGGCCGACCACGAATTCGGAGAGCCTGTCGGGTCTTGGCGCCGTGCGCGAAGGCGGTTCGATTACCGCAGGTAACGCCAGCCAGCTGTCGGATGGCGCCAGCGCGTGCGTGGTGATGGACGAGAAGCTCGCCGAGCAGCGTGGCCTCGAGCCGCTCGGGCGCTATCTTGGCCTGGCAGTTTCAGGCTGCGAACCCGACGAGATGGGGATTGGCCCGGTGTTTGCCGTGCCGCGTCTGCTGGAGCGCAATGGCCTCACGGTGGACGATATCGACCTGTGGGAGCTGAACGAGGCGTTTGCGGTTCAGGCACTGTATTGCCGCGACACGCTCGGCATCGATCCGGAGAAATACAATGTCGACGGTGGCTCGATCTCGATCGGGCATCCCTACGGCATGAGCGGGAACCGCATGACCGGGCACGCGCTGATCGAGGGCCACCGCCGTGGCGCGAAGCGCGTCGTCGTGACGATGTGTGTCGGCGGCGGCATGGGGGTCGCCGGCCTGTTCGAGGTGTTTTAACGAAAACGGGCCGCCCCTGTTGTGAAGAGAGCGGCCCGTATTCGTTTGTTTAGTTGTTGGTGCCGGTCAGGCGGCTTTCACCCGATCGAGGAAGCTCGACACGGCGGCCTGCAGCTCGTCCGACTGGGACCCGAGCTGATCGGCGGCGCCAAGTACCTGCTGCGCCGAAGCGCCGGTCTCCTCGGCACCGCGCGACACTTCGGCGATGTTCGACGAGACGTCCTGGGTGCCGGCTGCAGCCTGCTGGACGTTCTCCGCGATTTCACGCGTTGCCGCACCCTGCTCCTCGACTGCCGAGGAAATCGCCGTCGCCGTATCGGAGATCTCGGTGATCGACTTGCCGATCTCCTGGATCGCTTCAACGGCTTCCCGTGTCTCGCCCTGGATCGCCGCGATCTGCGCGCCGATCTCCTCGGTCGCCTTGGCCGTCTGGGTGGCCAGTGACTTCACTTCGGATGCCACAACCGCGAAACCCTTGCCAGCCTCGCCGGCGCGTGAGGCCTCGATGGTCGCATTCAACGCCAACAGGTTGGTCTGCGCCGCAATGTCGTTGATCAGGTCGACGACCTCGCCAATTTTCTGGGCCGCGTCGGCCAGACCTTCGACCTTTGCATTCGTGGCGTTGGCATTCTCGACTGCCGTGAGCGCCATCTGCGCGCTCTGGCTTACCTGACGGGAGATCTCCTCGACCGAGGCCGAGAGCTCTTCCGTCGCCGTCGCGACCGTCTGCACGTTCGCGGTCGCCTCTTCGGAAGCGGCAGCCACGGTCGAGGAGCGCTGGCTTGCCTCGTCCGCGATCGACGTCATCGAGGTTGCCGACGACTTCATCTGATCGGCCGAAGCGGTCACAGACGAGATCACCGACCCGACACTGCTTTCCAGGTCGTCGGCCATCTTGATCATGCTCTGGCGTTTTTCCTGCTCGGCACGGGCTTCCGTGTTTTTCTGCTCTTCCGAGAGGCGCTTGTTCTCGATGGTTTTCTCGCGGAAAACATTGAATGCAGTGCCAAGCCGGCCGACTTCGTCGCGGCTTTTGACCACGACAGTCAGGTCGGTGTTGCCGTCGGCCAGGGCGTCGAGCGCGTCGACCACTCTCTGCAGCGGCTTGGTCACCGTACGGTTCGACATCAGCCATGAGAGACTGAAGGTCAGGAATGCGGCCAGGGCCGCAATTCCCGCGATCAGCTGGACTGCAATTTTTTCGTCATGTTCTGCTGTCTGGGCGGCTGCGAGCGTGAATGCCTGGAGTTCGGCGAGAAGCGCTTCGAGTTCATGGTCGAGCTTTGCCTGTTCGACTTCGATGCCTTCGATCCGTTCGGAGTCCAGGCCCAACAGACCGTTGTTTCCTTCAGCCAGAATGTGAAGCGCCTCTTCGACATGGGTGTCGTAAGACTTGTGTTCGGTCGCGATGCCTTGCAGAGCCGAGAGGACATGTTCGAGCTCTGCTTTCTGCGCACCCGAAACGTCATGGCTCAGGCTTTCCGAAACCAGATGTTGGGCGTCAGCGATTTCAGTGTCGACCTTAACCGCCAATGCTTCGAATTCGGTCGTCACCTCTTGCAGGTGCTTCATGTCACCAGACTGGGCGAGCCGGATGCCGCGCTCAAACAGGATCGCCTGTTCGAGCTGATGGACTGTGATATTCCCCAGGGTGTTGACGATTGGAAGGTCCGTTCCCGCAATCTGTTCGATCTCGTGGCCGATCTTCGCCATGTTCATGACGCTCACGGCACCGACGGCGATGACGGACAGGACAGAGAGTCCCACCACGGCCATGATCTTTTGACCGATCGAGAGCCGCCCCATGAGGGTGGTCGACGGCTGGTTCGGTGCGTCGGAAGTTTGTTCGCTCATGTCGGTTGTCCTTGCTTCTGGCCGTATCAATCTGTTGCGCACGGGATAGCGCGCTGCAGAACCGAGAAAGAAGGAGCCGGATTAATGGGTGGTTAATTTGAGTTTAGTTTTCGGAGGTTGTGGCCGATTTTGGACCGAAAATAGTTCTCAGCCGCTAAAATCGGGCCGTTCGCCCTCGGGCGGGACGATCGCAAAACTGTTCAGGGTCATGGCGACGCCTGTGTAGTGGCCGACCAGCCCGATCAGCTCGACGACGCCGTCCTCGCCGACCATCGCGACCATGCCCGCATAGGCGTCGTCGCCGACATGCCCGGTGGCGAGCAGTTCGTGGACGAAGGCGTGGATGGCCGCTTCATCCTTGTTCTCGAATGCCGGGGTCTCACCACGCTCGATTGCGTCGACGATATCCTCGGACACGCCCTCGCGCAGGGCCACGGGGGCATGGGCGAACCACTCGAACTCGGCCTTCCAGTGGCGCGCCACGGTGATGATGGCGAGCTCGCGCAGGTTCCCCGGCAGGATCGCGGCGAAGCGCAGGTAGTGGCCCATCTTCTCCACCTGGTCGCAATAACCGGGGTTGCGCAGCCACGCGTGATAGGGCCCGCGGACCTGGCCACGCGGGCCGGCCGTGATCCGGTCGTAGATGGCCTTCTGTTCGGGGGTCAGGGCGTCGGGGTCGATTTCGGAGATGCGCATGATGGCCTGCTTTGTTGTGTGCGGATCGAGAATAGAGCTTCTACTGTGCTGAAGGAATGTTTGGCCCTCTGGAAGGGCTGCGTCTCGGGGAGAGCTGTTATTTATCAACTGATCAATAAGATTTCCGCCATCTTGGTGATCGTCAGTGGGATGTTCGCATCCGGGTTGGCTGCGGCGCAGGAGCCCGTGGACCTCGAGCTGGTCCTGGCGGCGGACGGCTCCGGCTCGATCGACGACGCCGAGCTGCGCCTGCAGCGCGAGGGCTATGCGAATGCCGTGCGCAACCCGCGCGTCCTCGAACTGCTCACCGGCGGCATCCACGGCAAGTCCGTCATCGCCTATGTCGAATGGGGGAGTGCGCAATCCCAGGCCACGATCGTGGACTGGACCGTGATCGACGGCCCGGACTCGGCCGCCGCGTTCGGCGCGGCGCTGGTCGACGCCCCGCGCCAGGCCTGGGGTTACAACTCGATCAGCAACGCCATCGCCTATTCCCAGAACCTGATCGAGGCGAACACCTTCCGGGGCTTGCGGCGGATCATCGATATCTCCGCGGATGCCGGGAACATCGGCGGCATGCCCTTGTCGCTTGCGCGCGGCAACGCGGTCGCCACCGGGATCACCATCAACGGCCTGGCGATCAGCCGGCCCGGCAGCACCCGCCCCTTGCGCGCGGTCTCGCTGGAGCAGGAATTCCGCGAGCAGATTATTGGCGGCGCCGGCGCGTTCGTGGTGACGGTCGACGAGACGATCAGCTTTTCCGAGGCGGTGTTGAAGAAGATGATTCTCGAGGTCGCCGGAATCGCCCCGCCGGAGATCGCCGGACTGCCGCCGGGCGGCCGACTTTCCTTCGCCGGGAATTAGCGCCGGGAATTAGCGCCGGGAACCAGCGCTGAAAATCAGGACTTTCTGTAGGCCGCGATGATCTCATCGGCGGCGGCCTGCAGATCCGACAGATGGTTCGCGACGAAGTCGGCCACCGGCACGGCCTGTCGCATCCAGACCAGATTGACGCACCCGAGGACCTGGTCTCCGACCCGGATCGGGACAGAGATGGCGCTGAGCCCGTCGTCGAAGAACGTGTTTTCGCCGTAGTTTCCGCCAAGATAGAACTCGTCCCGCGTGGCATAGCCGTTGGCCCGGACCTCATCGAGGATGGCTTCCAGCTTTTCCGGGGTGCGTGCGATCTGGTCGGCGGGGTGTGTTGATTTGCGCAAGCCGGCGATGATTTCGTCATGCTCTTCGCGGGGGCAGAAGGCGAGATAGGCGCGGCCGACCGCCGTCACGGCGAACGCAACCTGATGGCCGACCTCGTCGCGGTTCACCAGAAATGGCGTCTGACGCCGGCTGGTTTCCTTGATCTCCATGAAGTTGCCGCTCCGCACCATGACGTCGGATGGCCATTTGACCGTCTCGCAGAGGCGGCCCAGGACGGGCCCGGCGATCTCGGCCAGGCGGTCGAACTCGTCCAGCGTCCCGGTCATGCGGCGAAGCCCGAAGGTGTTCCGGTAGAGCCCGTCGCCCAGACCGCGCCGAACCAGCTCCTGTTGTTCGAGGGTGAGCAGGATGCGCAGCAGCGTCGTGCGGTGCAGGCCCGTGTTCTCATGCAGTTGATGCAGGCTCGCGGTGCCCAGTTCCTCGAGCGCGCGCATCACGGAGATGCCACGCTCGATCGCACGTATCGGTTGCAGGCCTGCCATTTATCCTCGCCGTGGATTTTGGATAATTTCGGCGTGCAATCTAGCAGGAGGTTTCACTGAACGAAAACCTCGGGAAATGTCGGGGGTCGTCATCCATTGGTTGCATACTGTTGACGGCGAATTTGAGCCGAAGCTGCGGGTGTATCGATGGGAACTGTCCGGAACGTCTTGTTCATCATGTGCGATCAGTTGCGCGCCGACTATCTGTCGTGTGCGGGACACCCGTCGATCAATACCCCCAATATCGATGCGCTGGCGGCGCGCGGCGTGCGGTTCGCACACAGCTATGTGCAGGCGCCGGTGTGCGGCCCGTCGCGGATGTCGTTCTATACGGGGCGGTATTCGGCGAGCCATGGCGCGTTCTGGAACTTCGTGCCGTTGCCGGTCGGGGAAATGATGCTCGGCGATCTCCTGCAGCCCTCGGACATGAAGGTCGCGCTGGCGGGGAAGACCCACCACTTCGCGGACAAGGCCGGCATGACACGCCTGGGCATCGAGCCGGACAGCGCGGCGGGCCGACGGCTCACCAGCGGCGGGTTCGAATATGTGACACGTGACGACGGCATACACCCCGCTGCCGCCGGGCGGATCGAATCCGACTACGCCAGGTTCCTGCGGGCCAACGGGTTCGACAGCGACAACCCCTGGCACGATTTCGCCAACTCCGCCGCGGATGCGGATGGCAATGTGCTGAGCGGCTGGAACATGCGCAATTGCGGCCTGCCTGCGGTGGTGCCCGACGAGATGGGCGAGACGGCGTATATGACCGATCGAGCGCTCGATTTTATCGCGGAACAGGGCGACGACCCCTGGTGCCTGCATCTCAGTTACATCAAGCCTCACTGGCCCTATATCACCTCGGCGCCCTATCACGACCTCTATGGTGTCGGGGACATCCTGCCGGCCGTGCGCTCGGCCGAGGAGCGCGACACGGATCATGAAGTGATCCAGGCGTTCATGGCGCGCAATGAGGGTCGCGAGTTTCAGCGTGACGAAGTGCGCGAGACCGTCATCCCGGCCTACATGGGGCTGATCACGCAGGTCGATACTCATCTCGGTCGTGTTTTCGAGGCGCTCGACAAGGCGGGGCGGTTCGACGACACGATGATCATCTTCACCAGCGACCATGGCGATTACCTTGGCGATCACTGGCTGGGCGAGAAGGAGATGTATCACGAGCAATCCTCGCGCATTCCGCTCATCGTTTATGATCCGGACGGCGCGGCCGATGGCACGCGGGGCACGGTCGACAACCGCTTTGCCGAGGCGATCGATGTGGTGCCGACCATCCTCGACGCTGCCGGACTGGACGTGCCCGACAATATCGTCGAGGGCCGTTCACTCGTCCCGTTGTTGCGCGGCGAGAGCCCCGAAGATTGGCGCGACGCGGTCTTCAGCGAGCTCGATTACGCTTTTTACTCGGACGTGCGCGATCCGCTGGAGCGGCCGATCGACCAGTGCCGCACGTTCATGGTGCGCGAGGGGCGCTGGAAATACATCGCCTATGAAGGCTACCGCGCCCAACTGTTCGATCTCGAAGCAGACCCCGATGAACTCCAGGATCTGGGTGACGACCCGGCCCATGAAGGAGAGCGGATTCGCTTGCATCGCCGGCTCGCCGATTGGCAGGCCGGGCTGAAATACCGGGTCACGGCACCCGAATCCTTCGTGCGCGAATTCAAGGTCCGCGAAGGCAAGTCGGGTGTGCTGATCGGGCACTGGTGAGCCGTGACTTAAAACCGGGTAGTCTGGTCGCCAACAAACGATGACGACCAACTCGGGGAAACGTATCTTGGCTCAGAATTCACCACTTTCCATGTTCGATATTTCGGGCAAGTCCGCCCTCGTGATGGGCGCGACCGGCTCCTTCGGCGGTGCGGCCGCGACGGCCCTGGCCCAGATGGGCTGCGACATCACGATCGCCGACATCAATCCCGACAAGATCGAGGCCAAGGCCGAGGAGTTGCGCGAGACCGGCGCCAAGGTGGCCACGGCGGTCGGCCTGCCGGATTCCGAAGCGGCTGCCGCGAGCATCGTCGACACCGCCGCCGCGGCGTATGGCGCGCTCGATATCATGTTCGTCGCCACCGGCATGAACGATGTCGGCTATATCGAGGAACAATCCTATGAGCGCTGGCGCAATGTGATGTCGGCCAACCTGGACGGCTATTGGCTGGCCTGTCAGGCGGCGGGCCGGCAGTTCGCCAAGCAGCCGGCCGAACGCGGGAGGTCCAAGGTGGTGGTGGTCTCGTCCACGCGCGGGCGCCACGGCTTACCGACCGGATACACGGGCTATTGCGCCTCCAAGGCGGGGCTCGACGGCATGGTGCGGGCGCTGTCGTGCGAGTGGGGCGGCAAGAACGCCAACATCAACGCGATCGGGCCGACGGTTTTCCGCTCGCCGCTGTCGGAATGGATGTTTTCTGACGAGAACCCCGGAAAGGCGACGCGCGAGGCGATGCTGGAGCGCGTACCGGTGGGGCGGCTGTCGGATACCGATGATCTGATGGGTGGCCTGATTTACCTGCTGTCGCCGGCGTCCGACTACGTCACCGGGCACACGCTCTATATCGACGGCGGCTACACGGCTGAATAAACCTGCCCGCTGGGGGCTTGGGGAAGATAGATGAAGTTCAAGATCATCCTTTGGGGCTTGTCGTGGATGTTCCGGGTTTCCGGATGGCGCTATCCGGCATTCCGTGCCCGCCTGCGCGAACGAAACCTCGTCGTCCAGATCCGCAGCGAGGACGGCAAGTCCGGCCGCTACATCATCTTCGAGGACGGCCGCGTGCGCTCGGGCGCGGGCCTGCACGACGCGCCGGTCGTGACGCTGGTGTTCAAGACCGCCAAGATCGGCGCGCGCTTGTTGATGCCACCGATCGATCAGCTGGAACAGATCGACGCGCTGAAGAATTTCCTCGTCCGCCTGGAAGGCCCCGACGATGAGGCGCTGTGGTTCGCGCAAACCGTCATGTCCGCGCTGTCGGCGGGCTGGCGTTTCGGGCGCAAGATGAAGGACGGGACCACGCGGTTCTGCACGATGACCAATGGCGGGCCGTTGTTTGTCTATGTCCGCGGCGGAGAAATCCTGCGGACCACGCCGGTCACGTTCGATTCTCAGGATCCGGACACCTGGACGATCAAGGCGCGCGGCAAGGAGTTCACGCCGCCGCGCAAGGGCATGCTGTCGCCCCATGCCATCAACTGGAAGGCGATGGTCAACGCGCCGAACCGGATTCACTACCCGATGAAGCGGGTCGATTTCGACCCCAATGGCGAGCGCAACATCCAGAACCGGGGTGTGTCCGGCTACGAGCGCATCAGCTGGGACGAGGCGCTCGATATTGTCTCTGGCGAGATCAAGCGCATGAAGCGCGAGCACGGCACCGGCGCGATCGCGTCGAGCAACGGCTCGCATCACAACTGGGGCAACATCGGCTACTACCTGAGCGCCAAGCTGCGCTTCATGAACGCCATCGGCACGACCGAGGTGCACCACAATCCCGACAGCTGGGAAGGCTGGTACTGGGGCGCGATGCATCATTGGGGCGGCAGCCTGCGTGTCGGCGGCGGCGAGCCCTTCGGCACCATCGAGGATTGCCTCGAGAACGCCGAGATGATCGTCTTCTGGTCGAGCAACCCCGAGGCGACCAGCGGTGTGTATGGCGGCCAGGAGGGCACGATCCGGCGCCAGTGGCTGCGCGATATCGACATCGAGATCGTCCACATCGATCCCTACTACAACGACACGGCCCAGTTCCTGGGTGGCAAGTGGATCGCCCCGCGGCCGACCACCTCGCCGGCGTTGGCACTGGCCATCGCCCATGTCTGGATCACCGAAGAGACCTACGACAAGGACTATGTCGCGACCCGGACCAAGGGCTTCGAGGTCTGGCGCGACTACATCCTCGGGGTCGAGGACGGGATTGCGAAAAGCCCGGAGTGGCAGGAATCCGAGACCGGCGTGCCCGCCAAGGATGTGCGCGCGCTGGCGCGCAAATGGGCGTCCAAGCGGACCTATCTGGCGGCCGGCAGCATGGGCAATGCGTTCGGCGGTGCCGCGCGGAATGCGACCGGCACCCAGTGGACCCGGACGCTCGTGTGTCTCATGGGCATGCAGGGGCTGGGCAAGCCCGGCATCAATGTCAGCAATCTCCAGCTCGGCGTGCCGCATGATTTCAGCTTCTACTTCCCCGGCTACGCCGAGGGCGGGATTTCGGGGGACCTGAACAACACGGCGATGGCGGCGGCGCTCTACCAGCGCATGCCGCAGCTGCCGACGATGAACCCCGTGACCCAGAAAATCCCGCGCCTGCGGTTGCCCGACGCGATCATCGACGGCCACGCCGAGGGCTTCCTGTGGGACGCGCTCTCGATGGAGGGCCAGTTCTCCAGGATCACCTATCCCAAGCAGGGGCATTCGCCCGTGCACATGCTTTACCGCTACGGCAGCGCGATCCTGGGCACGCTCAGCGATTCCAACCGCTATGTCGAAATGTACCGGGCACCCAATCTGGAGTTCGTGGTCAGCCAGGCGATCTGGGAGGAAGGCGACACGCGCTTCGCTGACGTGATCCTGCCGGCCTGCACCAGCATGGAACGCTACGACATCGGCGAGTGGGCCAATGCGGGCGGCTATGGCGCCCATTTCAATTCCCAGACCAACAACCGGATCATCGCCTTCCAGGCCAAATGCATCGAACCGCTGGGGGAATCGAAGTCCGACTACGAGATTTTCTCGCGGCTCGCCTGCCGCCTGGGTCTCGGTGCCTATTACACTGAGGGCATGCGCGACATCGACTGGGTGAAGCGGATGTTCGATGCGTCCGACCTGCCGCAGCATATTTCATGGAAGAAATTCATCGAGCGCGGTTACTTCGTGGTGCCGCCCGAGGCACCCGAGCTGCGGCCGGCGACCGCCTATAAATGGTTTGCCGATGGGGAGAAGAAGAACATCCCCGAGGCGATGCCCCTGCCGGGCGACTACACCGAGCAGTTCCTCGAAGGGCTGCAGACCCAGTCGGGCCTGTTCGAATTCGAGAGTTCGAGCCTGAAGCGTTTCGCACCGGATGACCCGGAACGGCCGCCGATCGTCAAGTACCAGTCGTCCTGGGAAGGGCCGAATGTGGCCGGGTTGGGTGATCGCTTCCCGTTGCAGATGCTCACGCCCCATTCACGGTTCAGCTTCCACAGCCACGGGGACGGTAAGGACAGTTTCCTGAATGACATCCCCGACCACCGGACCCTGATCGACGGTCACTATTACTGGATCATTCGCCTGAATCCGGAAGACGCGGCGGCGCGCGGCATCGCCACCGGCGACCTGGTGAAGGTCTTCAACGACCGGGGTGCTGTTCTTTGTGCGGCGCTTCTGACCGAGAGGCTGCAGCCCGGCGTCGCCCATGGCTATGAATCCTCGGCCGTCTACGACCCGATGGGCGAGCCCGGCCGGTCCGTCGATCGGGGCGGCTGCCTCAACCTGCTGTCGCCGCGGCGCTCGCAGGTGAAAAATTCCCATTCGATGGCCAACAGCACGGCCATGGTCGAGATCGCGGCCTGGGACGGGGTCATAGAATATGAGCGGGCCGAACCCATCAGCGTTGGAGGTGCGGCATGACCCAGGCCAAATGGAACCTGATCGTTGATGTCGCCAACTGCACGAACTGCAACAATTGCACGCTGGCAGTGCAGGACGAGCATGTGGGCAACAGCTTCGCCGGTTATGCCGCGGAAATGCCCAAGCACGGCCATCGCTGGATCGACATCAAGCGCCGCGAACGCGGGCAGGGGACAATGACCGACGTCGCCTACCTGCCGACCATGTGCCAGCATTGCGACGATGCGCCCTGCATCGCTGCCGCGCGCGATGGCGCGGTCAAGAAACGCCCCGACGGGATCGTCGTGATCGATCCGGACAAGTCCAGGGGCCAGACTCAGATCGCCGATGCGTGCCCCTATGGCGCGATCTTCTGGAATAACGAGCTGGAGATTCCCCAGCACTGGCTGTTCGATGCGCATTTGCTCGACACCGGCTGGACGGAACCGCGCTGCGTCGACGTCTGCCCGACCGGCGCGCTGCGGTCGGTCAAAATCGACGATGCGGCCATGCAGAAAATCGTACAGGACGAGGCGCTGGAGCCGCTTCGGCCCGACCTCAAGACCAGGCCGCGGGTGCATTACAAGAATCTCTGGCGATACGCCCAATGCTTCATCGGCGGGACCGTGTCGGCCGAACGCGACGGGATCGTCGATTGCGTCGCCGGCGCCCGGATCCAGTTGTCGCAGAACGGACAGACGGTCGCGGAAACCACCACGGACGGGTTCGGTGATTTCAAATTCGATCGACTGGACCCGGACAGCGGCGCCTATGTGATTGAAATCGCGGCGGATGGGATGACGCCTGAACGCCGCGAGGCGAACCTCGGCGAGAGCGTCAATCTCGGCGATATCCGAATGGGCGGGTGAACACCGGATCCAAAGACCGCGACTGGGCCGCCTATTACGCGAAGACGGGGGACCGGCCGCCGCGCGACACGCTTGTGTTCGCGCTGGACCGGTTTGATGCCGCGCCAGGCGGCACGTCACGGCTCGCGGTCGATCTGGGTGCCGGATCCGGGCGTGACGTGATCGAAATGTTGCGGCGGGGATGGCGTGTGCTGGCGATCGACGCCGAACCGGATGCCATCGATTTCCTGAAAGCACGCCCGGATTTGCCGCCCGAGGCCGACCTGTCCGGAATGGTTTCTCGGTTCGAGGATGCGGACTGGCCCGAATGTGACCTCGTGAACAGCAGCTTTGCATTGCCGCTCTGCACGCCGGCGGAATTTGAACGCGTGTGGCGCCGGATCGAAACATCCTTGCGGCCCGGCGGCCGTTTCGCCGGGCAGCTCTATGGTGACCGCGACAGCTGGGCGGGCCGCGAAGGGATAACCTTCCACACACGCGCCGACATCGAGGCCCTGCTTGCGGGGTTCGAGATCGAGCGTCTCGAAGAAGAAGAGGATGATTCCGTTACGCCGCGCGGCGAGGCGAAACACTGGCATGTGTTCCACATCGTCGCGCGGGTGAGGTTATCCGATGTTTAACCGGGGCTGATTTTGGCGCGCAGGCGCTTGGTTTCGAGGTCCGCGATTTCCGCGTCGCGGCTGGTTTCGATGACGGCGACGTCGCTTTTGCACTCGTCCGAATCTGGTGAACCGCAGGATGACTTGATGCTGGTAATCGCCTTGGCGGTACGCTAAGCGACTTCCGTTTTCAAGCTGTTGTAGAAGGCATCACGTGCCTTCGCCGTGGGGAAGGAAACGGGCGGTACGGTAATCGTGATCGATTCCGGATATTTGTTGATCGCGCCCGACGAGGCATCGATCGCCAATCCCACGATTCCGCCGATCAGAATGTTGCCGAACGTCATGCCCTCGAACGATGAAGCCAGCGTTCCGGCGCTCGTTTCATGATCGGGCTTGCTGCAGAGCACGGCGATGCTGTGCTTGCTCTTGTCGACATTGACCGTGCCGGGCGTCGGGTTCACGACAGCGATCGAGGTTCCCTGGCGCTCCAGATTGCATGACGCGCCGGCAGGATTGGTGATGACGGTGATCGACTGATCCGTTCCCTCGACGATGCTGGAACAGGCCGTTAGACCCATCAGTCCGAAGGCCGCCAGCGCCTGTATGGCGCGCGGACGGCGGACTTTCTTTATGAAAGTAAGCAAAAAATATCCCCCCCAAAAAAAGCTAACAGCAAAACGAAAACGCTACGTCTTCGTGCCTTGAGTCTAACGATGTGCCCGATTTGGTAGAACTTAAATGTTCTTTTTCACCCATACGTGAGTACTGATTTCGCTGCGCGATCAGCGCGACCAATCGAACAGAGCGGGCTCCTTGGCGAGAAATTTTCCGACAGCTTCCCGATGATAGTCGCTGGCATTGGCCTCGGCCTGGGCCGTCGCCTCGGCTGCGAGGGCCGTTTTGCGGTCGGTCTCGAAGGCGGCGCCCATGACCCGCTTTGCGATCCCGATCGCCTCGGGTGATGCGTTCCGAAAGCGTGCCGCGAAACTTTGGGCATGGGCGACCATTTGGTCGTCGTCGATCACCTCGTAGACGAGACCCATCTCGCGGGCCGCTTCGGCGTCGATGTCGCGTGTTGTAAACACCAGGTCCTTGGCGCGCTGCATCCCGACGAGCCTTGGCAGCAGGTACATGGCACCCCAGTCGGGCACCAGGCCGATGCGTCCGAACGACATGACGAACTGAGCCGAGGGTGCCGCGAAGACGAAATCGCAGGCGATCGCCAGGGAGAATCCCGCACCCGCCGCGGCGCCATGGACGGCAGCGATTGTGGGAATGGGGAGGTCGAGCCAGCGCTCGAGCGTGGCGTGGGACTCTTGCATCCGCGCGTGCATGGCCTCCGGACCCTTCCCGGACATTTCCTGAAGGACGCGAAGGTCGCCGCCGGCGCAGAACGACTTTCCGGCCCCGGTTAGAACAATGGCCGAGATGTCTTTCCCGGCTCGTTCCGACAGATGTCTGGTGACATCCGCGAACTCGTCGCGGAGCGCGCCGCCCAGGGCGTTGCGTGCCTTGGGCCGGTTGAGTGTCAGCGTCGCAACGCTGTCGTGCACGTCGAGCATGAGTTCGGTGTAGGTCATGGGCCGTTTCCGCCGTCGATTGTGGTATGAGCGCGATCAAATAATATTATGCCATGTCCGCGCCGCATGCGGTCGGCAACCGAATGTCAAAAATGGAGCGTGCGATGAGTGATTCCAACCTTCTCGAACCGACGGTCGATCCGAACAAGAAAGTCGTCAGCTACCGGAACGTGGTCTGTCGGAACCCCGCCGGCGGGGCCCGGACCACTGTTGCCGTGCGCGACACACCCGGGTTTGTCATCGACGAACCCACCGAGCGTGGCGGCACCAATATGGGCCCGACCCCGGTCGAATCCGTCATGGGTGGCCTGTGTGGCTGCGACGCCGCCATTACCCATATGGTCGCCGATCTTTTGAAGTTCGAGTATGGCGACGTGGATTATGTGTGCGACGCCGAGATCGACGTGCGCGGCTCGCGCGGCGTGAAGGGTGTGCGTCCCTATTTCGAGAAGGTCACGGTCACCAAGACCTTCCGCACGAACGAGACGCCCGAACGGGTCGAGAAGCTGAAGGCGAATGTCGAGCAGCGCTGCCCGGTCAGCAACCTTATCCGGGACGCCGGCGTCGACCTTCACATCGAGTGGGTCATCGAACCGATGTAACGCAGCCAGGACCGGGTCGCGCGCCCGGTCCTGATGTTTTTGCGCCTAACGCTTAAGGCGCGCGGCTTCGCCGAGGATGGCGCAGACGGCCGCCGTATCCTCATCCTGGCGGCCCTGGGCCATGCCGGCGACGTAGATGTCGGAGCAGGTGGTGAACAGCGGGGTCGGACAGTCGAGTGATTTCGCGAAGGCGCCGATGACGGACATGTCCTTCTGCCAGACCGAGATCTTCATCGTCGCATCGGAATAATCATCGGCCACCATCATCGGGCCGCGCACTTCGAACATGCGTGAGGTGCCGGCGCTGTCGCTGATCACGTCGTAGATCAGCTGCGGGTCGAGCCCGCCCTTCATGCCCATGACCATGGCCTCGGCGGCGGCGATGTTGTGGATCGCCACGAGATGGTTGGCGACATATTTCATCCGGCTGCCGTTGCCGAATTCGCCGACATAATAATGCGCGCGCGCGAAGCCCTCGATGACCTCGGCGCAGACATTGGCGGCCGTCTCGTCGCCGCTCAGATAGACCGCGAGATCCTTATGCAGCGCCTGTGCGCCGGTGCCCGACAGCGGCGCGTCGAGCATGGTCACGCCGGCCGCGGCGAGCGCGTCGTGATTGCGCTGCTTGTCCTCGATGGGGAAGGTCGAGCATTCCATGATGATGACGTCGGCGTTGCCCGCGGACGCGATCCCGTTGTCACCCGTGCACACCGCATCCAGTGCGGCCGTCGTCGGCAGGGAGGTGATGACGATGTCCGACGCCTGGGCGACCTCGGCCGGCGATGTGGCGACCGTGCCGCCCTTGCCCGCCAGTTCGTCGCAACGCGCGGGATCGAGGTCGAACCCGGTCACGGCGTAGCCGGATTTCAGAAAATTGCCCGAGATGGCGGACCCCATAATACCCAGGCCGATCAGGCCGATGCGTTTTGTCATGGAACAAACACTCCCCGTTTCGTCTCCGGCTTTCGTATGCCGATGGATTTCGCTGCGGCGGTTTATATCATCATCTGACCCCGGTGGGAGGGGCCGGGCAGGGGACCGGGCGCGACGCAGATGTGGGGACGTGCTATGGCGCGCGGATGATTTATGGCGGTCCTTGCAAATGACCTATCTCACCTTTTTGCGCGGCAATTTCCGGTTCATCGGCTTCGGGTTTCTCCTGACCATGCTGTCGAGCTACGGCCAGACGTTCTACGTGGCGCTCTACGGCGCGGAGATCCGGGCCGAGTTCGGGCTCGGCCATGGCAGTTTCGGCGCGGTTTTCTCGACGGTCAGCGTCGTCGCGGCGGTGTCGCTGATCTGGCTTGGGCGGCTGATCGACCGGGTTGATCTGCGGCCCTACACCGCGGTCACGCTGGCGGCGCTGACGGGTTCGATGGTGGTGCTGTCCTTCGCCCATTCGCTCTGGTTGTTCGCGCTCGCGCTCTTCGTCATCCGACTGTGCGGCCAGGGACTGACCTTTCACATCATGGGCACGACCATGGCGCGGTATTTCCCGCAGGACCGCGGCAAGGCGCTGAGTCTGTCGGGGCTCGGTCTGGCGACAGGCGAGACGATCCTGCCGATCACGACCGTGGCGCTGATCGCCGCAATCGGCTGGCGCAACGTGTGGCTGGCGACCGGGTTGGTGACGGCGGCGGCGCTTCTGGTGCTGGTGCCGATGGCCCTGAAGGGGTTTGACCGGAGACACCGCGACTATCTTGCCCGGCAATCGGATGGAGACAGCCGGCTCGGTGAGGCCCGTGACTGGACCCGTCTCGAAGTGCTCCGCGACCCGCGTTATCTCGGCGCAATGGCGCTGCTGCTCGCCTATCCCTATGTCTCGACCGGAGTTCTGTTCCACCAGGCCTTCATCGCCGAGATACGCGGCTGGCCGATCGAATTGCTCGCCAAGGGGCTCATCTCGATGGCGTTCATGAAGGTCCTGACATCGCTCGCGATCGGGCCGATGATCGACCGCAGCGGCGCCGTGCGCCTGATTTCCGTTTCCGTGCTGCCTTTCATTGCGTGCTTCGCAGCACTTGGGGCGTCGAACAACCCGCTGATGCCCTACCTGTTCCTGGGCGCGTTGGGTGTCGGCATCGGCATGCTGCAGCCCATAATGTCGGCCATGTTTGCCGAGATGTACGGGGTGCGAAACCTGGGTGGGATCCGCGCGATGTCGGTGGCGGCGATGGTCCTGTCGGCGGCTGCTGCGCCGGCCACGTTCGGGTTTCTGTTCGATCTCGGCGTCTCGATCGAAACCGTCACGATCGGATGCATCATCTATATGGCGGCGGCCGCCTTGCTCGCCTTCCTGGTTCTGCGCCGGCACCCGATGCCCGCGGCCGACTGATCCGGAACCCACCCGTTTTTCGGGCATTAACCGTTTTTCAATTCGCCACACGATAATCTGCCTGACGGTGCCGGAGTTCAATCTTCCGGCCTTGCGGGAAGGTTTCCATGTCGCTGAACACACTCGTTGCCGTCCTGGTCGGTTTCGGCCTTTTCATCGGCGCGATCGCCCTGAGCACGAACAATTACTTCGTGTTCGTGAGCGGCGCGGGCGCGATCCTCGTGCTCGGCGGGACGCTGGCATCAACCTTCATCAGCTATGAATACACCTATGTGTTTGACGGGCTGCGCGGCATCGTGGGTGCGTTCAAGATCGACCGCCGCGGTCGCTCGCGCCTCAACGCCGAGGTCGGCCGGGTCATTCGCTGGGCCTATCTGGTGCAGAAGGAAGGCATCGTCAGCCTCGATGCCGAGGCCAAGAAGACCCCTGGTTGGGATGGTGGTTTCCTGCGTTTCGGGGTGGAGCTTCTCACCGCGGGATACGAGGGCGAGAAGGTGCAGTCGATCCTGGGAAACGTGATCGAATCCACCTATGAGCGAAACATGGTCGGCGCGCAGGTTCTGCGCAGCATGGCGACCGCCGCGCCGGCCTTCGGCATGGTGGGCACATTGATCGGGTTGATCATCATGCTCGACAGTATGGGCGATGATCCCAGTCAGATTGGTGCCGGGCTGGCCGTGGCCCTGGTCACGACGCTCTACGGGATCATGTTGGCCCGACTGGTGTTCGCGCCCGCCGCCGCCAAACTGCAGCAGCGCGAGGAAATTTTCCGGTTCCGCAATTACATGATCGTCGAGGGCCTCTCGATGCTGGCAGACCAGTCCGGTCCGCGCGTGATCCAGGATCACATGAACAGCTATCTCGACCCCACGATCCGCTACGACATCGACCGGCAGCTCAAGGGCCAAAAAGCCGGCAAGCCTGCCAAGGCGTCCGCCAAGGCGAAGGCGAAGCCCGCCGGCGCGGCGGCCTGAGCCGCGATGCTCGGCCCGCGAAAATCTTTCTATCGTCCGCTGCGCCAGGAACAGGCGGAAGGCGACCATGAATGGCTGCTGACCTTCGCCGACGCCATGACGTTGCTGCTGGCATTCTTCGTCATGCTGGTGAGTTTCTCCAAGGTCGACATGCTGACATTCGAGCAGGTGAAGGCCGGGATCGCGCGTGACCTGGGCCAGCGCGCGATCACGCGCCCGGCCGCACAGCTCCGTGCCGAACTGGATTCGCTGGTCGATTCTCTCGGGGTTGCCGACGCGGTCCGTATCGATACGTTCGCGCGCGGTATTGTCCTTGAGCTCGCCGCGAATGCCTTCTATCAGCCCGGTGCCGCGATCCTTCGCCCCGAGGCGCGGCCGATCCTTGAAAGTGTGGCCGAAACCCTGCGTTCGCCGGTCTACAGCAAGTTTAAAATCGCCATCGAGGGACATACGGACGACAACCCGGTTGCCAATGGCCGCTTCGCATCGAACTGGGAATTGTCCGCTGCGCGCGCGACCAATGTGGTGCGGCTGTTCGGTGGCGCCGAAACCCCCGTTCATCGGATGCGCGCGGTCGCGTTTGCCGAAACCCAGCCGAAGTTCGCGAACCGCGATGGCGCCGGTAACCCGCTGCCCGAGAACCAGGCGAAGAACCGCCGGATCATCATTCGCGTTCATCGCTGACCCGGCTGCCGGCAGGCGATCTCGGATTTGACATTTCGGCGGCGAACCGTAGCGTGTGCATCGCATTTCGCTGAACGTTGCACGGGTTACTGAAAATGGAATTCGCAACCGAGTTCTGGGCCTCGATGGTTTCCTTCTGGACGCTGATCATGGACGTGCTCCGTGACACGGCCTTCGGCACGAGTTTCGGGCGCATCATGTTCGGGATTCTGGTTTTCGCGCTGCTGCTCGTCTTGCGCGGCCTGTTCGCGCGCTTCTTCATCGGCTGGCTCAAGCGGCTGGCGAAGCGGACGCGCAACAAGGTCGACGACCAGATGCTGGATTCGCTGGAGCGGCCGCTCCGGTTTGCCCCGATTGTCCTGGGCTTCTTCATTGTGACCGAGGTGTTTCAGCTGTCCGGCGACTTCGACCGGATCGCGCTGCGCCTGACTGAATCCCTGATCGTGTTCACCCTGTTTTGGGGCGTCGTCGCGCTGGTCGAACCCCTGTCGCGGATCTTCTCGAACCTGCGCGACGTCCTGTCGGTCACGATGGTCGAGTGGATCATCAAGGCCTTGAAGTTGGTGCTCGCTCTGATCGGTGCTGCGGCGATCCTCGAACTGTGGGGCGTCAAGATCGGGCCGCTGATCGCGGGCCTGGGTCTGTTCGGCCTGGCGGGTGCGCTGGCGGCGCAGGATTTGCTCAAAAACCTGCTGTCCGGCGTATTGATTCTCGGCGAAAAACGGTTTCATCCCGGCGACTGGATCAAGGTGGACGGGGTCGTTGAGGGCACGGTTGAGACGATCGGGTTTCGCTCCACGATGGTCCGCCAGTTCGACAAGGCCGTCGTCCAGGTGCCCAATGCCACGCTCGCCGACACCGCCGTGATCAACTTCTCGGAGATGACCCATCGGCGCATCTACTGGAAGATCGGCGTGCTCTACGACACGACGGCCGAGCAGCTGCGCGAGGTCCGGGACGGCATCGAGGCCTATATCCATGGTGACGAGGCCTTCGCCGACCCGAGCGATGTCGCCACCTTTGTGCGGATCGACAGCTTCAACGACAGCAGCATCGACATCATGATCTACTGCTTCACCAAGACCACGGTCTGGGGGGAGTGGCTCGTGGTGAAGGAGGCGCTCGCCTACCGGATCAAGGAGATCGTCGAGGGCGCAGGTACCGGCTTCGCATTCCCCAGCCGCTCGCTCTATGTCGAAGCCATGCCCGGCGACGCACCGGAAGTGTTCGCGCCACCGGCCGGCACCCCAAACACGGCTACCCCGTCTAAACCATCCGGCGCGGCCGCCCCGTCTACCGCGATCGGCAACGTGTCCGGGGACGGTGAGGGCTAGCCGAGGCGTTCTTCGGCGCGGCGTGCTGCCTCGTCTTCCAGGGCCTCGGCGTCCACCGCATCGATTACACTGCTCGCCATGCGATAGCCGAAGCCCGCGCGGGCCATCGCCGCCAGGTCGCGGTCACGCCGCGCGGCCCGGTCGTCGCGCCGCCAGGGGCCCAGGCGGCGGCGCTGGGCATGGCGGCAGGCCGCGGTGAATTCGGCGTCGGGATTGGCGTCCGCAAGTGCCTCGAGCGCGTTGGCGATGTCCGCGCTGCCGACGCCCTTGATCTTCAGGGACATCTCGATCTTGCGCCGTGAGGCACCCGACCGGTGCAGGCTCGCGGCCCGGTTCTCGGCATATAATCGGTCGTTCACCAGCTTTCGTGTGACGAAGTCCGCGACGATATCGTCGGCCCACTGCTTGGCTTCCTCCATGTCCGTGTCGTGCAGCCGTGTCGACCGGCGGACCCGGCGCATCAACACCTCATGCAGGTTCGCCGCCGATGTTGCATACCGGTCGACATAGGACAGGGCGGCCTTGCGCAGGCGTTCCGCGGTCGCCGGTTTCGGTTTGCGGCGCGGTTTGCCGTTGCGCGTCCCGGTCGTCGCTCCGGCGTCTGTGAAATCGTCGTTCATGTGTCCGCCGCTTGCCGCGCGCAGGGCACGGGCATAAGTTCGCGCCCATGGAGACGGGTATGACGGATATGACGAGGGGCCGGGCAGGCTCCGGCGATGCGCCACGTGTGCGCAGCTTCGGCTATGTGAACTGGCGGGGTGTGTGGACGCTGTATCACCGCGAGGTCAAACGCTTCCTGAAAGTTTTCACCCAAACCATAGCAGCTCCGGTGGTCACGACCTTGCTGTTCTACACCATCTTCAGCGTGGCGCTCTCGAATCGCGTGGGGACGGTCGGGACGACGTCTTTCGTCGTGTTCCTGGCGCCGGGGTTGATCATGATGACGATCTTGCAGAATTCCTTCGCCAACACGTCGTCGTCGATCATGGTCTCGAAGGTGCAGGGCAACATCGTGGATGTGCTGATGCCGCCGATCAGTCCGCTTGAGATGATGTGCGCCTATATCGCCGGCGGCGTCACCCGCGGCATGATTGTTGCCACCGCGTCCACCGCGGCCATGTTCTTCCTCGTCGATCTGCCGTTCGAAAAACCCGCTGCGATCGCGTTCTTCGCGCTGTCGGCCTCGGTCATGCTGGCGCTGCTCGGTATGATCGGCGGAATCTGGGCCGACAAGTTCGATCATATGGCGGCCATCACAAACTTCGTGATCGTGCCGCTCTCGTTCCTGTCGGGCACGTTCTACTCGATCGAACGGTTGCCCGAGTCCTGGCAGTATTTCGCCCAGTTCAACCCGTTCTTCTATGCCATCGACGGTTTCCGCTACGGTTTTATCGGGCAGGGAGACGCCGGCTTCTGGCTCGGCGCCGCGGTGATGCTCGGCGTCGATCTGCTGCTCTTCCTGATTGTCCACCGCATGCTCGTCACCGGCTACAAACTCAAATCCTGAGTGTGAGATGGATCCGCGCAACGGCATAATCCTTGGCGGCCGCCCGGTCGCACGCCGCTTCGGTGCCGTCAATTATCGCGGTCTGGCGACGATGTATGCGCGCGAGATGCTGCGCGGTTTTAAAATCTGGGGCATCACCCTGGCCGCGCCGACGGTCCGTGCGCTGCTCTTCGCCAGCGTATTCGGGCTGGCCATTGACCGACCGGACGCGATGATGGGCGGGGTGCCGTTTATCGATTTCCTGCTGCCGGGTCTGGTCGCGGTTGCGGCGCTGGAGCGGTCGTTTCAGTCGAGCGCCTTTTCCATTGTGTATGACAAGAATGAGGGAATTTTTCCCGATCTGGCCATGCTCCCGCTCACCCCGGGAGAAATCGTCCTCGCCTATGCCGCCGCTTCGGTCTCGGCGAGCCTGATCGTGGGCGCGGTCGTCTGGGCGGCACTTCTGCTGGTGGGCGGCGCTGTGCCCGTGGCGCCACTGACCCTGATCTTCTTCGTCGCGCTAGGATCGTTGATGATCGCGCTGTTCAGCCAGATCACGGGTCTTTGGGCACGAAAATGGGACTATCTGGAATCCGTCCAGACTTTCATCTTCATGCCCTTCGTTTTTTTGTCCGGCGTGTTCTTTTCGATCGATGAGTTGTCGGCCGCGGCGCAGCCCTTCGCGCGCGCCAACCCGGTCTTCTATATCGTCGACGGGATCCGGTTCGCCATCACCGGCCGGGCCGACGCCAATCCCTGGGTCGGCGCGGGCGTGTGTATCGCCGTGATCGTAATCCTCTGGGTCATCGTTTATCGCCTGTTCGCGGCGGGTTATCGGATGAAGAGTTAGGCGCCCTGCGCCGTTGACTTCCGCAGCGCCTTTTTCGATAGTCACCGCCTTTTTCGCGGCTGCATTCGCGCGCCGCGCAACACGGTGAGTTTGGAGATTGAGATCATGAACGCGGTGATGCCGAATTACGGTTATCCGACCGTCTCGTTCGAGCGGGGCGAAGGCGCCTATCTGTTCGATACGGAGGGCCGTCGCTATCTCGATTTCGCGGCCGGAATCGCAGTGAATTCTCTGGGGCACAGCCACCCGGCTCTGGTAACCGCGTTGAAGGAACAGGCCGAACGGCTCTGGCATGTGTCCAATCTCTACGCCATTCCCGACCAGGTGCGGATGGCCGAACGCCTGTGTGCGCTCTCATTCGCCGACGGGGTGTTTTTCTGCAACTCGGGTACGGAGGCGATGGAGGGGGCGGTCAAGGCCACCCGGCGATTCCACGCCCAGAATGGTGCGCCGGAGAAGTGGCGTTCGATCACCCTTGAGGGGTCCTTCCACGGGCGGACGATCGCCATGTTGTCGGCATCGAAGAACCCCAAGCATCTGGATGGCTTCGGCGATCCGGCCGACGGGTTCGATATCGTGCCGGTCCACAATATGAATGCGCTGCGCGATGCGATCACGCCCGAAACCGCAGCGATCGTCGCCGAGCCGATTCAGGGCGAAGGCGGCCTGCGGCCGCTCGCCGAGGATTATCTGCGCGATCTCCGCGCCACCGCCGACGAGTTCGGCCTGCTCCTGGTCTTCGACGAAGTGCAAACCGGGTTCGGCCGGACCGGGAAATTGTTCGCCCATGAATGGTCGGGCGTGACCCCGGATGTCATGGCCTGCGCGAAGGGCATCGCGGGAGGTTTCCCGTGTGGCGCGGTGTTGGCGACTGACGCGGTGGCCTCCTCGATGACGGCCGGTTCCCACGGCAGCACGTTCGGCGGCAATCCGCTGGCGATGGCGGTGGCGAATGCGAACCTCGATGTGCTGACCTCGGATGGTTTCCTCGACAACGTCATCCGCTCGGGCGACGCCCTGCGGGCGGGCCTGCGCGAGATCGCCGGCCGGCATCCGGATATCATCACCGATGTGCGCGGCCAGGGCCTCATGATCGGCATGGTCATCGCAGAGCCGTTTACCAACGGGCAGCTGGGTGAGGCCGCGCGGGACTCGAACCTGCTCACTGTCGTAGCGGGAGAGAATGTCCTGCGCATGCTGCCGCCGCTGATTATCGGCGAGAGCGAGATTGCCGAGGCAGTCGAGGCCATCGAACAGGCCTGTACAGCGCTGGCAAGTGCCGGCGATGCCTGAGCCCCGGAATTTTCTCGATCTGGATCAGATCGACGCCGCGACCCTGCGGAGCATCATCGACGTCGGCGCCCGGATAAAGGCTGCCGGCGAACGAAAGCCGCTGCTTGCCGACCGAACGCTTGCGATGGTGTTCGAGAAACCGAGCACGCGCACGCGGGTCTCTTTCGACGTGGCGATGCAAACACTCGGCGGTAGTGTCGTCAGCCTCGAGCCCAACGGTTCGCAACTTGGTCGTGGCGAGACCCTGGCCGATACGGCCCGAATCCTGTCTCAGTATGTTGATGTCATCATGTTCCGGACATCGTCCGTGGCGAATCTCGAGGAGATGGCGGAGGCGGCCACGGTGCCGGTGATCAACGGGCTGACGGACCGGTCACACCCCTGCCAGATCATGGCCGATATCATGACCTTCGAAGAGGAAGTCGGGCCGATCGCGGGCAAGGTGGTTGCGTGGAGCGGCGACAGCAACAATGTCGCCAACTCCTGGATTCATGCCGCCGCCCGCTTTGGATTCGAGTTCCGCGTGGCGTCGCCCCCGGATTTGCGCCCGCCGCAGGACATTCTCGACTGGGCCGCAGCAAATGGCGGGACTGTCTCCGTCGGTGACGACCCCGCCGCCGCCGTGGCGGGAGCGGATTGCGTGGTCACCGACACCTGGGTGTCCATGGGTGACAAGGAAGCCGACAAACGCCGGGCGCTGTTGGCGCCGTATCGCGTCGACGCGGCGCTGATGGCGAAAGCCGGGCCCGACGCGGTGTTCATGCACTGCCTGCCGGTCTATCGCGGAGACGAGGCGACCGCCGATGTGGTGGATGGTCCGCAATCTGTTGTCTGGACCGAGGCCGGGAACCGCCTGCATGCGCAGAAAGGCATCCTTCTCTGGTGCCTGCTCGGGAGTGCGGCCTTTGCCTGATGCGGGTGGTGCGTCCGATCGGCGCGAACGCCCGGTCGATGACCTGATTCAGCCGTTCCAGCTTGAATCCGGCGATGACGGTGAGGCAAAACTGAGCGGCCGTCTGGCCCGGCTCGGTGAAGCCGTCGACGATCTGCTGCGCCGGCATGATTATCCCGAGAAGGTCGCGGAATTGCTCGGCGAGGCGATCGCCTTGAGCGCGGCCCTGGCGGGCGCGTTGAAGTTCGACGGTATTTTCACCCTGCAGGTGCAGGGCGACGGCCCGGTGTCGCTCTTGCTGGCGGATGTGCAGACCACGGATGGGGCCGAACGCTATCTGGTCCGCGGTTACGCAAAATATGACGATGAGGCATTGGCGGCGCATGAGGTCGGCGAGAACCTGCTCGGCGAAGGATATTTCGCCCTCACCGTCGATCAGGGCAAACATACCGAGCGCTATCAGGGCATGGTCGAGATTACCGGCACCACCCTGGCCGAGAGCGCCCAACATTATTTTCGCCAGTCCCAGCAGATGGATGCCGCCATCACATTGTCTGCAGGACGGGCCGGCCCGGACGCCCCATGGCGCGCCGGTGCCATCATGGTGCAGCGGATCGCCGACGACCCCAACATCCAGCTCCCGTCCGATGACGGCGACGACACCTGGCGGCGGGTGATGATGCTGATGGCGACGGGAACCCATAGGGAGATGCTCGACCCCGCGTTGGCCGCCGAGCGCTATCTGTTCCGCCTGTTTCACGAGGAAGGCGTCCGCGTGACCGATTCCCGGCCGGTTGCCCGTGGATGCCGCTGTTCATCGGACCGGGTGTTCAACGTTCTGGTCCAGTTGCCGCGCGAGGATCTCCACGACCTGGCGGTTGACGGCAATCTCGAGGTGACCTGCGAGTTTTGCAACGAGACCTATCGCTTCACACCCGAGGCCGTTGAGGCAAGGGCGGCGGAAACGGCTTCAGAAGCAGCCGCCGAGACCGCCATCAATTCGCCCGAATCTTCCGCTAGATGATCTATTAGCGATCATTGTTCGCGATAACTCGGGGGGCTGTTGCATGTACCGATTTAACAGGCGCACCGCGCTGGCCGGACTGTCGGGCCTCGTTCTCGCCGGTTGCACGATGCCGTCACCGGCGCCGCGATATCCGGAACTGACCTTCACCCATCTCCCGCCCATCCGCCTCGATGCGGCGACGCTGGAGATCGTGGACGGGTTTAGATCGCCATTCGCGTCGCCCAATATCGAACATCTGATGCCCGTTTCGCCGGCGACGGCGATGCGACGCTGGGCCCAGGACCGGCTCATGCCGGTCGGCCGCGGCGGCCGAATTGTGTTCACGATTGCCGATGCGGCCGTCATTGAAACGCCTCTGGCACCGACGCCAGGCCTGCGCGGCGCTGTGACCAAGGACCAGTCCGAGCGGTACGACGCCAGCCTTGAAGTGCAAATCACGGTGGATGGTGGCGACAACCGACGCCGCGGCGAGGTGACGGCCGAGGCGATGCGCAGCCGCACCGTTCCCGAGGGGATTTCTCTCAATGCGCGTGAGAAGATCTGGTTCCAGATGACCGAGGACCTGGTCACCAATATGAATGGTGAGCTTGAGACGGCAATTCGCTCGTTCCTGCAGCCATTCCTGGTCGCTGCGACCTAGGGTACCGGCGCCCCGGACACACACCAGTCCTGCAGCCGGTCGAGGAACGCCGCACAGGCGTCCATCTCGCTCTCGGCAATCCATTCATCGGGCTGATGGGCCTGCGCGATATCGCCGGGGCCGCACAGGACCGCGGGAATCCCGTGCTGCTGGAACTGGCTGGCTTCGGCCACATAGGCGACCGTGTGGATCGTGTTCGCACCTGTCAGATGACGCACGAGCCGCTCGGCAGGTGAATCCGGATCCGCGCGCAAAGGCGGCACCGCGGCGAGTGGCGAGAGCTGCACGTCGGCCTTCGGGTGGACGGATTTGATGCGCGGCCGCAGCTCGTCATCCAGATAGGCCCGGACCCGGGTTTCGATTGCATCCGCGTCGGCGTCGGGCAGCGGCCGGAACTCCCATGACACAACGCAGCGTTCGGCGATGATGTTGAGCGCCTCGCCCCCCTCGATCTGTCCGGCGTTGAAGGTGGTCCAGGGTGGTGTGAACCCGCTCTCGGGCATCTTGGCGACCTCTGCCTCGTCGGCGAGACCGGACAGGAAGGCGATAAATTCAGCGGCAAATCCGATGGCGTTTGCGCCGAGATGCGGTGCGCTGGAATGGGCGGCGACGCCGGTAAAAACTGTCTCGAAACCGCGGATGCCCTTATGTGCCGTGACGATCTGCATGTTCGTCGGTTCGCCGACGATGGTGAGTGCGGGCATCGGCACGACGTCGCCCAGGCGGGCAATCATTCGCCCCACACCGAGGCAGCCGACTTCTTCATCGTAGGACAGGGCGATGTGCACCGGGGTTTGCAGGTCCGCGGCAGCCAGCGCGGGCACCTTGTCGAGCACCGCGGCGATGAAGCCCTTCATGTCCGCCGATCCGCGCGCATATTGGCGGGCTTCGCCGTCGACGTCCCGCGCGGTCAGCTCGAAGGGATCGCTGATCCAGTCCTGGCCGGTCACCGGCACGACGTCGGTGTGGCCGGACAGGACGACGCCGCCCGCGCGTGCAGGTCCGATGGTGGCGAGCAGGTTCGACTTGGTGCCGTCGTCGTTTTCGATACGCTGTGACACCACGCCATGGCGGGCCAGATATTCCTCGATGAACGCGATCAGTTCGAGGTTCGATCGGTGGGACGTCGTGTCGAAGCTGACCAGTTGGGCCAGGATCTCGATCGCGCGGTTCGGCTCGCCCGGCATGGTCAGTTTCTCCAGAAGGCAGGTGTCAAAATGACCAGCACCGTGAAGAGCTCGAGCCGCCCGAGCAGCATGCCGGCCGAGAGCATCCATTTCGCCGCGTCGGGCAGATCCGCGAACGTGCCCGCAGGACCAATGATCGGGCCGAGGCCGGGGCCGACATTTGAAATCGCCGTCGCGGCGCCCGAGAGGCTCGTCAGGAAATCCAGGCCGAGCAGGCTCAGGCCCAGGGCCAGCAGTATGAAGACGAGGATATAGAAGAACACAAATCCGAGGACCGAAAGAGCAATTTCCTCGGTAATCGGGTTCCGGTTGTAGTGGGGAATGAACACGCCGTGCGGTTGCAGCAGGCGTTTGATCTGCATCGTCGCAATCGCATAGAGCACCTGGAAGCGGAAGATCTTGATGCCGCAGGTGGTCGAGCCGGCGCAGCCGCCGATAAACATGATCACGAAGAAGATGATCATTGCGAAGCTGCCCCAATTGTCGAAGGCCGCGGTGGAGTAGCCCGTTCCCGTGACGATCGACACGCCGTTGAAGGTTGCTGTGCGGATCGAGGCGCCGAGCGGCATGTCCTGCGCGAGAAACAGGCTGGCGCTCAAGATCGCCATGATCGAGATGACGATGGCCAGGAACCAGCGGACCTGGGAATCGTGCAGCAGCCCCATCGGCCGGCCCCGCGCCGCCTGCAGGTAGAGGACGAAGGGCAGGGACCCGACAATCATGAAGACGATGGCGATGATATCGACACCGGTTTTGTCGAACACACCGATGCTGTTGTCCGAGGTCGAGAACCCGCCGGTCGCGATGGTCGTCATCGCGTGGGCGATGGCATCGAAGCCCGGCATGCCGGCCAGCCAATAGCCGAGCGCGCACACCAGGGTCAGCCCCAGATAGATCGAGCCGATCGCGGTGGATGTCTGCGCCGCGCGGGGGAGGACTTTCTCGGAGGTGTCCGAGCTCTCGAGGCGGAATATCTGCATGCCGCCAACCTGCAGCATGGGCAGAACGGCGATCGCCATGACGATGATACCGATCCCGCCGAGCCACTGGAGCAAGGCGCGCCAGAGCAAGATGCCCGGCGGTGCGGAGTCGAGCCCGATGATCACCGTTGAGCCGGTTGTCGTGATCCCGGACATGGCCTCGAAGAACGCATCGGCGAAGCTTAGATTCAGGCCGGCGAATACAAATGGCAGCGCCGCGAACACGGTCAGGCCGAGCCAGCTCGCCGTGGTCAGGACGAAGGCCTCGCGAATGCCGATCTTCATGTCGCCGCCGCGCATGGTCAGGATCAGCGAAACGCCGATGAACAGGGTCAGACCTGCGGATGCGAGAAAGACCTGCCAGTCGTCATTGCCGCTCGCGGCATCGACCAGCGCCGGCAGGAACATGGCGATGGACAAGGTCGTGAGCAGGATGCCCAGGATGAAGAGAATGGGTCGGAAATCTAGCAAGTGGATCTCTCGTGGCCCGTTTGTGCCCGTGGTCTGAAAGCGCCGACGGGTCGGTGTGCGGCGGATGATTGGTGAAAATCGGCGGTCTGTCCAGCGCCGGAATTAGATCAGGATGATGAGCCTGACGAGATATTTCCGATGAACGACAGGAACTCGCGCCGCGTATCCGAAGATTCGCGGAACGCCCCGAGCATCCGGCTGGTCACCATGACCACGCCGGGTTTGTGGACGCCGCGGGTCGTCATGCACTGATGTTCCGCCTCGATCACGACGGCAACGCCCTTGGGCTGCAGCACGTCATTGATGCAGTTGGCGATCTGGGCGGTCAATTTTTCCTGAATTTGCAACCGCTTTGCATAGGCATCCGCGACCCGCGCCAGCTTGCTGATGCCCACAACCCGGCTTTTGGGAAGATAGCCGATATGAATCTTGCCGAGGATCGGTGCCAGATGGTGTTCGCAATAGGATTCGAGGCGGATGTCGCGCAATACGACCATCTCGTCATACCCGTCTACTTCTTCGAACGTCCGCTCCAGATAGGCGAGCGGATCTTCGCGATAGCCGGCGAAGAATTCCTCGAACGCCCGTGCCACCCGTGCGGGCGTGTCGACGAGCCCCTCGCGCGAGGGATCGTCTCCCGCCCAGCGCAGCAGCGTACGGACGGCATCCTCCGCCTGGGCGCGGTCCGGCGCTGGCAATGTGTTTCCCGGCTTGTCGTCTGGCATGGTCTCTTCCGATTTCTACCGGCCGCGTCGGCGGCAGGTGCGCGCTCAGTTCGGCCGCACGACCTGATGCGGGCTGTCGAGCGAGAAGGCCGGGATTTCGATCTGGATCAGGTCGCCATCATCGGTCTGCATCTGATAGGAGCCGACCATGATGCCCGACGGTGTGGCGAGCGGTGTGCCGCTTGTGTACTCGAATGTTTCGCCTGGCTCGAGAACCGGTTGTTCGCCCACGACACCCGAACCCCGGACTTCCTGGACCAGTCCATTGGCGTCGGTGATGTGCCAGTAGCGCGAACGCAGTTGCACGGTTTCGGGCCCGCAATTCTCGATCCGCACCTGATAGGCCCACACGAAATGGTCCTCGTCGGGCTCGGACTGGTCCTCGAGGAAAATAGGGGTCACGGTGACCGAGATGTCCTTGGTCGTCTGGTTGTACATCTGGTCGTAGATTTGTTCGTACATCTGCTTGTGCCTGAATCCGGTGTTGCACCGCACCTTTGTGCGTTTCAACGGAAATTTCGGGGCGATTTGGCTACATGACGACGCAAAAGTCCACCCTATGGGCGTGTAACAATGTTGCCACCCGCACGCCTGTCCCGGTTGCGCGGCCGGGGGTCGTTGACTATAGAGTCGGCCTCCCAATGCGGGTGTAGTTCAATGGTAGAACGGCAGCTTCCCAAGCTGCATACGAGGGTTCGATTCCCTTCACCCGCTCCATTTGCCCGTTTGAGTTCGATCACCGGATCGTCAACGATATCGCAGGTGGCAACGCGTAGCGGGATCGGGTGATGAAGGTTCGAACGATCGCGATCGCGGGGGGCGGAATCGGCGGATTGTCCGCGGCGTTGGGGCTATCCAATAAGGGATTCGACGTCGTCGTCCTGGAAAAGGCGTCCGAACTCGGCGAGATCGGGGCCGGAATCCAGCTCGGGCCGAACGCATTCCACGCACTCGATTATTTTGGTGTCGGCACCGCCGCGCGCGAGAAGGCCGTGTTCGTCGATATGCTGCGCCTGATGGACGCGGTCAGCGGCGAAGAGATCATTCACATACCCCTCGATGAACCCTTCCGCGAACGGTTCGGAAATCCCTATGCGGTGATTCACAGGGCCGACCTGCATGGCGTGCTGCTGGACGCGTGCCGGGCGCGTGAGAACATCGACCTCAGGGTGAATTGCGAAGTCGAGGGTTATACGCAAGACGCGGACGGCGTGACGATGCGGCTTGCCGGCGGGGAGCAGGTTTCAGCCGACGTTTTGATCGGCGCGGACGGGCTCTGGTCGAACCTGCGCGCCAGCGTGGTCGGGGATGGGGCGCCACGGGTGTCGGGGCATTCCACCTACCGTTCGGTGATCCCGTTTGACGAGATGCCCGAGGAATTGCGCTGGAACGCCGCCACGCTCTGGGCCGGCCCCAAATGCCACATCGTCCACTACCCCCTGTCGGACTGGAAGTATTTCAATCTCGTCGCCACCTACCACAATGATGCGCCCGAACCGGTCGCCGGCCTGCCGGTGACAAAAGACGAAGTCCGCAAGGGATTCGCGCATATCCATGAGAGCGCGCGCAAGATTATCGAGATCGGAAACGACTGGCGGCTCTGGGTGTTGTGCGACCGTGACCCGGTCGAAAATTGGGTCGATGGCCAGGTGGCCCTGCTGGGTGATGCCGCCCATCCGATGATGCAGTACTACGCGCAAGGTGCGTGCATGGCGATGGAGGATGCGGTCTGCCTGTCGCACAATCTCGATACCCACCGGACGGATGTTCACGCCGGGCTGATCGCGTATCAGGATCAGCGCCTGGTCCGCACCGCGCGGGTCCAGATCGGATCCCGGGTGATCGGGGATCTCGTCAATCACCCCGAGGGGATGCACGCCCGTGTCCGGAACGAGATCATGCGTTCGATGAGCGTCGATGATTATTACGACCGGCTCGCCTGGCTGTACGGCAGCACGGGGCTGACCGAGGCCGAGCCAGCATCCTGATTCTCGGGTCGCGATCCTGCCACAGCACGTGTCATACTCGGTCCGCAGAACAACTATTTTGATATGGTGATCACGATGAAAACAATCGAGATATCCCCCGAAGAGATGCAAAGCCGCGTGTCGCGGTTTCGGGAGTTGAAGCCACTCCGCGCGGCCGAGACTCTCGAAATGCCGCAGGAAGCCAAGGATGTGATTTACGCGCGCGAGCTGCTGTCGGTGATCGGGCTCGGTGGTAAGGAAGACACGCCGGTCAACCAGGGTGCTCCGATCCAGGGCTCGGGTGGAATCACCATGACGCACGCCGTGTGTCCCCCCGGGACGGGGCCGGAGCTGCACAATCATCAGCAGACCTACGAGACCTTCACCGTTCTGCGGGGTCGTTTCGAGGTGACCTGGAACGACGATGGTGCGCAGCGGATCGAACTCGACGAGTTCGACACGATTTCTGTGCCGCCGGGTGTTTGCCGCGCGTTTCGCAACATCGGCGATGATGAAGGCCTGCTCCAGGTGGTTATCAGCGGTGGCGTGCACGATATGACGGATATCGCCTTCACGCCCGCAATCGCGGAAAAACTGTCGGGCTTCGGTGACAATGTCGTCGAGCAGTTCGAGGAACGCGGGATGCGGTTCACGGCCGGCGTGGATGCCGCCTGACGGCATCGTTATTTATCAAACGATCAATAAGGGCGGCTCTCGGGCCGCCTTTTTTGTGCCCGCATGGATTGATAAGGATCAATACCGCACACGGCATTTGAGCCTACGATGTCAGGACATCACAAGGGGAAAGCGAAATGAGCTATCGATCCATATGCGTTGGTCTGTTGCGTGGCGACGTCCGTAACGAAGCGACGCTGGAAGCAGCGATCCGACTGGCCGCGGAACGGGACGCGCATCTGACCGGCATGCTGTTGATCCCGCCATTGAACATCCCGGTCTACGCCGCGATCCCGCTGCCGGATGACATCATGGCCGACTATTATGACGACGCGGACAAGGAAGCCGACGGACTACGCGCGGTGTTCGAGGATGGCTGCCGCTCGGCGGGCGTGACATCGAACGAATGGCGGGGTGGCGCGCAGAATATTGTGCAAAGCCTGCAGAACATCTCGCCCGTCACGGACCTGTTCGTGCTGACCCAGCATAGCGGCGGCGACTATGGCTGGTTGATTGGCGAGGCGAGCCTGGCGCTGGGAACGCCGATACTGGCAATTCCGGAGGCCGGCAATTTCGAGAGCATCGGCAAAACGGTGCTCCTCGCTTGGACGCCGCGGCGTGAATGCGCCCGCGCGGTCCGCGATGCCATGCCGTTGCTCCAGGACGCCGGGCGCGTGATCGTGTTCCGCGGCAACGCCGGTGACGATGGCCGGGACGTGGAACTCGGTGCCCATCTGGCGCGCCACGGGGTGAAGGTCGAGATCAAGCATGTGGACACCGACGAAGTCTCGATCGGCAATGCCGTCCTGAATGCGGTCACGGATGAAAGCTGCGACATGGTCGTGATGGGCGCCTATGGCCATTCGCGCATACGCGAGCTGGCGTTCGGCGGTGTGACGCGAGAGGTGCTTGAGCACATGACCGTTCCGACCCTGTTGTCCCACTAGACCGGTCGGCCAACGCTGCCATGAATGATGTCGGCGATGCTCCGCGAGGAGGCCCCGGCACCGAGAATGCGGCCGGAACTCCGCGCCTTAAACGGGTGCTGACGCTGCCGCTCCTTACGATGTACGGCGTCGGCACCACCGTCGGCGCGGGAATCTATGTGCTCACCGGAAAGGTGATCGATACCGCGGGCGCCTTCGCCCCCTTGAGTTTTCTCGCCGCGGCATGCCTGGCGGGCCTGAGCGCGGCGAGCTTCGCCGAACTGGGCGCGCGGATGCCGCGTTCGGCCGGTGAGGCTCTCTATGTGCGGGAGGGGCTCCGGATGCCCCGCCTGTCGGTGGTGGTGGGCCTTCTGGTGGCCCTGGCGGGCGTGATCTCTTCGGCAGTTCTGACCAAGGGCTTTACGGGCTATGTCGGGCTTGTGCTCGATTGGCCGACACCGATTTTTACGGCGCTTTTGTTGGCCGGGCTGGTTCTTCTGGCGATCTGGGGGATCCGGGAGGCGGTGATGGTGGCGGCGGTGATCACTGTGCTGGAGGTCGCGGGTCTGGTGCTGGTGGTCTGGGTCGCGCGCGACGGATTGACGGAAACGGGCGCATGGATCGAGATCATTTTGCGGGATACGCAGCGGCCGTCATGGGGCGCGCTTGCTTCGGGCGCCGTGCTGGCTTTCTTTGCGTTCATTGGCTTTGAAGACATGGTGAATGTTGCAGAGGAGGTGCGCGATGTCAGGCGCACCATGCCGCGGGCCATAATGCTGACCCTGCTGATCACTGCGTTTCTGTATTTTGCCGTCTCGTTGGTAGTCTTGCTGAGCGCGTACGGGGCCGATCTGGGGCAGAGCGATGCGCCCCTGGCCGATATTTATGCGCGCGCCACAGGCGGGTCGCCGTTGCCGATCGTGTTCGTTGGCACCCTGGCGATCGTGAACGGTGCGCTGATCCAGATCATCATGGGCTCGCGCGTGCTCTATGGACTCGCCGCGCAGGGGCAGATTTTCAGCGTCTTTGCCACGCTGCATCGCTCACGCCAGACCCCTGTCGTGGCGACCCTCGTCGTTGGCGGCCTGGTCGGCTTGCTGGCCCTGTTCTTCCCGCTGGAAGGACTGGCGCGCGCGACATCGGTTATTATCCTGAGTGTTTTCACGCTGGTGAATTTTTCGTTGGTCGCGCTCAAATGGCGCGGCACGGTCTCGGATGATTCCCACTTCCGCGTGCCGGTGTGGGTGCCGGTTGCCGGTGGATGTGCGAGCGCCGGTTTGGTCGTCTATCAGCTCGGGGCGTTTGTCTTCGGGCCCTAGTTTCGCGGGCGAAAATTCACCACGTCCGTTGCCGGCGGGTGTTTCTCCGTATCGGGCAGCGCGAAACATTCCACGGGCAGGCGGAAGACCCGGCCGCCCGGATCTGACCAGCGTGTGTGCAGCCATCTGCTCGAAGACGGCAATTCTGCGCAAACCCGCATGCACTCTGCGGTTTCCGCGATGCGCAAGAGACCGCCGAGCAGGTCCATTTCCAGATGCCGTTCTCGGGTGCGATCGACGATGACGACGTGGCTGGCCTTCAGGACCCGGTCCGGCCCGATTGCCTCGGACACATCATAGGCCGCCAGCCCGCGAATGTGACTGTTGCGCGATGCCAGCAGAACACCGGAAAGACGTCTCTCGGATGGGTCGTTCACAACGCGCGGCTCCGCGAATTTGCGCCAGCGATCAAGTGAAAGCTGGCTGTCCGCCTCGCGCGCGAGTGGAAAGACCATGTCTATCTGGTCTGTCGTGAGCGCGAACAAGTCCGCATGTGTGGCAGGCAAGGAAGCCTCTGAGTTGAATTTCATCAGAATTCATGGAAACATTTTCCACAGAAGTTTCATTGACGTGGCTCAATTCGAACCGCCATACATTGAATGTCTCTAATATGGGGCGGTACCAGGGAATGTCGGCCAATCCCGAAAAGGACAACAGGATGTCAGAGTCCACGAAGACGACCCAGAAGCCGCGGCATCATCGTTGCGACACCTGCGACGTGCGCCACAAAGCGATGTGCGCAGCCGTCGATTACGAACACACTGACCAGCTTCAGGCGATCGTCAGCCATCGCGATTACGCGCCTGGCCAGGTGATCTTCGAGGAAGGTGACCCGGCCGACTACGTGTTCAATGTCTCGAACGGCGAGGTCCGCCTCTACAAGCTGCTGCCTGACGGGCGACGGCAGGTGACGGGATTTCTGACGTCTGGAGATTTCCTTGGGCTGGTGACGGACAGCTCCTATGCCTACGGTGCCGAGGCTATCGGCCAGGTCGAATTGTGCTGCATGCAGCTCGGTAATCTTGAACGCCTGCTCTCCGATATACCGCCGGTTCGCGAACGGTTGCTCGATATGAGCCGCGACGAACTTGCCGCCGCACAGGAACAAATGCTGCTGCTTGGCCGCAAGACCGCGCGCGAAAAGATCTTTTCGTTCCTGTTGAACCGGCACAATCACCTGAACAGGACAGACGGAGATGCAAGCGTCGACCTGCCGATGTCGCGCACCGATATCGCCGACTATCTCGGGCTGACCATCGAAACGGTCAGTCGGACTTTCACGGCGCTGCGCGACGAGGGTCTGATCGAGCTTCCCAATCCCCACCATGTCATCTTTCCCGACATGGACGCAGTGCGGGACGCCGCCGAGGCCGCTTAGCGGTCCGTATCGCATCGGGTTTCGCGATCGGCAGGGCGCCGCGAATTTCTTCGATCATTGACGTGCGTCAACGTGCCGGCTGCCATCCGCATCTAGAGTCCAGATTGACCCTTGGAAACTTGCCGGAGGACTTCGATCAATGACCTTGCGCCACATCCGTCTCGAACTCGGACGCGACCATGACTTTCCCGAAGGCAGCGTCGAGCGCGGCTATGAATTCGCGGCGCCGTTAACCGACGACGGGCATCTGAATCGTGATGAATGGCACGATGTGCGCGACCAGTGCACGGTGCGTCGTTTCTGGCACAACGAGCCGGACGAGCAGGGGCATCTGGTCCATCGCGGAAGCGGTTGGGCGTTCCACTATGAAGATGAACCAGCCGACGAGGATGAGCCATTGTTCAAGCTCGACCGACATACGCTGGTGGAGGGCGAGTATGTCTCGATCACCGAGCATGATGGCGTGCTGCGCACATTCCGGGTGGTCCAGGTGCGCTGAACGCAGGCCGGATATCGGGTGGAGCGTTGATTACGTGTTGGTCGCTTTGCGTCGCCGGTTTTCCAGGCGAATCGAGTAGTAGTTTCCCGCGAATATGATCATCGCGCCGATCAACACGGGCAGCTGGGCTGTTTCGTTGTAGAGCAGGAGCCCGACCACCACGATCAACGGCAGACGCATGAAGTCCATTGGGACCACGATGGTCTGATCTGCGATCGAAAGTGCCTTGGCCGTACAGTAGTGGGCGGACAGGCCGACCGCGCCGACGACGAGCAGCCAGAACAATTGCAGCCAGTCGGGGGTGACCCAGACGAACGCCGATAGCGCGATGCCCATCGGCAACTGGATCACGGACATGTAGAGCAGGATCACGATCGGTGCATCGGTGCGGGTCATGTGTTTGGTGATCGTCAGAGTCATGGCAAAACCCACGGCGGCACCCAAAACGGCCAGCGTGCCATGGTCGATCACCGCGACCCCGGGACGCAGGATGATCAGGATGCCGACGAACCCGAAGACCACCGCGACGATCCGTCCCCGGTTCAATCGTTCACCCAGAAACAGCACAGCGAGGATCGTTGCCCAGATCGGTGCGGTAAACTCGATCGCGAACACCTCGGCCAGCGGCAACAGGCCGACCCCGGTGATCCAGCCCAGTTGCGCGGCGAAATGAACGAAGTTGCGCCCGAACTGGAGCTTGAAGTTATTCGTGTGCCAGATCGCACGGCCCATGATCATGACAAAGGGCAGCAGAATCAAAAGCGCGCCGATGCTCCGGAACAACATGATCTGGAAACTGTGGATGTCGCCCGACAGCTCGCGTACGGCGATCGCCATGAGGGTGAACGACAAGAGCGTGCCCGTCATCCAGGCGACCGCATGAATCAGCGGTGCCTGGGGTTTCGCCAAAGGCGGAATCAGCCTAACCGATCAACCGAAAGATCGTCCGCCACTTTCGCGAGGTTCTCGAGCAGGGGATCGGGCAGGGGGATGCCGTTTGCTGTGCGGTCGGCATAGGCGGCGTGGGTGCCTTCGCCGGGCAGACGGACCCGTTCGACCCCGGGCAGGGTCGGTGAACCATGCATCTCCGCGATCACCGCATCGACCTGTTTCTTGAAATCGCCAACATCCATGAAGGCCGAAATATTGACCGCCAGGTAGAACTGGCCGGTGTTGGTGGCCGATGACGGGTCGGCGTTCATGTCGACGACATTCTTGCCGAAATGGGCGCCGTTGAGCGTCCCCGCGAGGATGCCGAAAATCAACGCCAGACCGTATCCCTTGGGGCCACCGATGGGCAGCAGATAGCCGGTGTCGGCCTTGCTCGCGTCGGTCAGCGGGTTGCCGTCATGGCCGACCATCCAGCCCTCCGGCATCTCGATGCCGCGCTGGGCGTAGACCTTGACCTTGCCGTAGGAGGTCACCGTCGTCGCCATGTCGAGGACGATGGAATCTTCCTTGTCGGCCGGGACCGACACGGCGATCGGATTGGTCGAGAGCAGCGCCTCCGTACCGCCCCAGGGCGGCAGGTGATTGGCGCTGCCGACTGCCACGTAGAGGCCGATCATGTCGTGATCCAGCGCCATGTTGGAATAGACCCCGGCCGCACCGGCATGGTTCGAGCTGTGCAGGCCGACCCAGGCGACGCCGGCGGTCTTGGCTTTTTCGATCGCCACTTCTGCGGCCCTGTGGACCACGAGATGACCCATCCCGTTGTCGCCATCGACCAGCGCCATCGCGGTGCGTTCCTTCTCGATCTTGATGTCCGGCGTCGGGTTGAAGCCGCCCGATTTCAGGCGCCCGATGTATCCCGGTAGCCGGAAGATGCCGTGGGAGTCCTTGCCGAGCATGTCGCCCTCGGCCATCAGATTGGCCACCTTGGCGGCGTCAGCATCGGGCATGCCGGTCGCGGCGAAACACCGCGTCATGAAGGCCTCGATCTGGTCGCGGGTGTAGCGTTGCATCGTGTTTGCGTCGGCCGGCATTTTCACTCTCCCCAAAACATTTTTCTCGTTGGTCGCACCATAGACAAAAAACAGACTGCCCGGCGAGTGGCCGGCGCAATATACTCCTGTTCTCCAGTGGATGAAGAATGATGCCCAAGCCCAAGTTGGATTCAGCCGATGCCTGATATTGCTCTAGAAGATCGCACCGTCCTTCAACTGGCGGAGGATTTGCGCGGCGGCCGGACGAGCGCGGCCGCGCTCGCCGAAGCCGCGATCGCCAACCACGAGGCCGGCGACGCCACATTCGGGGCCTACAAGACATGGGACCCGGCGCGGTTTCGCGCCGAAGCGGAGATCGCCGACCGGGCGTTTGCGGCCAACTTCGACCTCGGGCCGCTGCAAGGCATTCCTGTTTCGGTGAAGGATCTGTACGGCGTTCGCGGCTATCCGACGTTTGCCGGATCGCCACGAGAATTGCCTCAGGAATGGCGCCACGAAGGACCGGTGATCCGGGCTCTGCGCGGGCAGCTTGCCGCGGTTTCGGGCAAGACCCATACCGTCCAGTTTGCCTTCGGCGCACTGGGTACGAACCCCCATTGGGGGACACCACGCAACCCGTGGGATGCCGACGATCATCGCGCCCCCGGCGGCTCCAGCGCGGGTGCCGGGGTCAGCCTGTGGGAGGGCTCGGCGCTGCTGGCGATGGGCACCGACACGGCGGGTTCGGTGCGCATGCCGGCGAGCATGACGGGGACCGTCGGGATCAAGACAACTCAGGGCCGCTGGTCGCTCGAGGGCATCACGCCGCTGAGCAGCACGCTCGATACGCCCGGCGTGCTTGCACGCTCCGTTGCCGACGCCGCGCTGGCGTTTTCGGTGATCGATCCCGACGTCAGTCCGGACCCCACCAGCTTCCTGGCCGACATAGAAACGGCGACCGTCGGGGATTTCCGGGTCGGCGTTTGCGAGACCTTCTTTGCCGATTGTGACCCCGGCGTCGCGGAAGGCGTGCGGGCGGCGCTGGCGGAACTGGAAGCGGCCGGCGCGCGGATCACGCAACTAGAGATTCCGGACCTCGACGAGGTCGATCAGATCTTCCGCACCGGCGGCCTTTCGGCCTTCGAGTTTGCCAGCTTCATCAACGATGTGTTGCCGGACTTCCTTGAGGATATCGACCCGATGGTGGGGTCGCGTTTCGACAAGATGACGGCCCTGACCGCGGCCGAATATCACGGACGCCTACGCCGGATGGCGGCACTCTCACAGGCCGCCCACGCCGCAATAGCCGGCGTGCATGCGGTCGTCGGGCCGACGATCCCGATCACGCCGCCGAAGATCGCCGATGTGCAGGATCCCAAGGCCTATATGAAGGCCAATCTGATGGCCGCGCGAAATACGACCGTGGCCAATCTGCTGGCGATGAGTGCGGTGACCATTCCCGTGGCACTCGACGCGGCGGGCATGCCGGTCGGGCTCCAGATCAACTGTGCGGGCGGTGATGACGCGCGCGCCGTGGCCATCGCCCGGGCGTTCGAGAAAGTTCTGGGGACCGCGCGGCAACGTCTGGGGACACCGCCGCTCGCGTCCTAGTTCCGGATTTACGCGTCTGCCCGGTCTGCGACCGCGATGATGCGCTCCATGGTGCGCAGCACCGGCCGCTCGATCAGCTTCCCGTCGACCACGACGATGCCTGTGTTGGCCTCCGTGAACGCCGCCACGATCTTGCGGGCATGGGCGATCTCGTCCGCGCTCGGTGAGAAGATCTCGTTGATGATCGCGATCTGGTTGGGGTGGATCGAACCCTTGCCGGTGAAGCCCAGGCGCGCGCTGGCCTCTGCTTCCTGGCGCAGGCCATCGAAATCCTTGAGGTCGAGCCAGGGCACGTCGATCGCGTCGACCCCGGCGGCTGCGGCCGCGTGGACGACCCGTGAACGGGCATAAAGCAACGGTTCCCAGGCGTATTCGCAGCGCAGATCCGCGGCGAGATCGACGCCGCCGAACAGCAGGGAATCAATGCGGTTGCTGGCATGGGCGATGTCATAGGCCGCTTCGAGCCCGTGATTGGTCTCGATGATGATCTGCAACCGGACCGGCAGGCCGAGTTCGTCGAGCCTGTCGGAGACGGACCTCACTTCTTCGGCCGAATTGACCTTGGGCAGCATCAGGGCCGGAGGCGGGGACTTGGCTTCGTAAATCGCCTCGAGATCCGCCTGCCCGTAGGTGCTGCCAATCTCGTTCACGCGGACGATCCGCTCGACCCCGTCATCGGCCTGCGCCTCGGCGAAGATCCCGAGCATATTCTCCCGCGCTGCGTCCTTGTCGTGAGGCGCGACGCCGTCTTCGAGCTCGACGCAGACGATGTCCGCACCCGACCCGAGGGCCTTTGTGAACATCGATGGATCTGTGCCGGGGGAAAAGATGAAGCTGCGGCGGGGCTGAATGGAAATGGGCATGGGTGATCTCAATCTGTCTGTTCTGCGTAGACTATCGACTGCACAAACTCTTTGAGCATGTTTCGAGACGCTCTTCCATCCGCTATTATCGGCGCAAATCAGCCCGTGACCGGGAAAAACCGGAACAAGTTTTTTGCGGTTCAGCGTCGCGATCGAGATCGCGGCATGTGATAAACCCGCACGCAGAACACAACAGGGAAGAGACGGCCCGCAATGTCCGCCGCAAAACCGACTGTCGCCATCCTGGTGACGATGGATACCAAGGCGCCCGAGGCGCTGTTTGTCGCGTCGTGCCTGGCGAGTGCCGGTACCACGCCGTGGATCGTCGACCTTTCCCTGATGCCCCATGACAGTGAGGGTGCCGACATGACCGGCGGCGATGTTGCGGAAGCTGGCGGGCACAGCTGGGACGCCCTTGCGAAGATGGACCGGCGCGCCGCCTCCGATGCGATGCTGGAGGGTGCCACGAAGGTCGTGCGTGGTCGTTTCGACGACGGACAGCTGGCCGGCGCCATCGGCCTGGGCGGCGCCAACGGCACGACCATGGCCTGTGCGATCATGCGTGCGCTGCCCTATCTGGTACCCAAGGCCATGGTGAGCGCCGTCGCCGCGACCGCCGCCGTGCAGTGGTATGTGGCGGAAGCCGACATCGCCATGCACGCCTCGATCGGCGACGTGGCGCTCAACCGGATCACCAAAGCGGCGATGGAGAATGCGGCAGTGGGTGTGGCCGCGGCGGCCTGTAACCGGGCCGGCAAGGCCGCGCAGACCGAAGATCACCCGCCGCTGGTCGCGATTTCGTCCTTCGGTGGGACGGCGGGGTGCGTCGACCGGGTGCAGGCACAGATTGAGGCGCAGGGCTTCGAGGTCATTCTGTTTCACGCTTCGGGCATCGGCGGCCGGGCGCTCGAGCGGCTGGCGCGCGAAGGCGAGCTGGCCGGGGTGCTCGACATCACCACCCATGAGCTCACGGATTTTGTCACCAACGGCGTGTATGACGCAGGCGGCGAGCGGCTGACGGCTGCGGGCGCCATGGGGCTGCCGCAGGTCGTCGTGCCCGGCGCGATCGACCATTCGAATTTCTGGACCGGGCAGGTCCCCGAGCGTTATCGCGAACGCGAGTTCTTCCAGTACAACGCGCAGAACCTTCTGATGCGCACGAATGCCGACGAGATGGACGAGCTCGGCCGGGCATTCGCCGAACGCCTCAATGGCGCGAAGGGGCCCATTCGCGTGCTGGTGCCGCTTGAGGGTTACAGCGAGCACACGAAGCGCAAGACGTACGACCTCGCCGAGAATGAGCTGGGGAACTGGAAGCAGCCCGAGACCGACCGGGCGTTCAGCCGGGCCCTGGGTGAGAATTTGACCAGCGGCACGGTCGAGGAAATCCCGTGCCACATAAACGATGCCGCCTTTGCAGATGCCTGCGTGGCGGCCTTTCTTGAAATCATCGGGTCCGCACCGGGCGGCACCCGCACATCCGGAGCAACGTGATGAGCCTTTCCATTGAGGTCGAACATTTTGAGACCGACGTCCTGATCGTGGGCGGCGGTGCCGCGGCGACCATGGCCGCCTTTGAGTGCGCCATAGCCGGCGTCAAGACGATCCAGGTCACCAAGGGCCGCGCGACCAGCGGCACAACGACGGTCGCGCGCGGCGGATTCGCCGCCGCGATGGGCAAGGACGACAGTCCCGCCCAGCATCTGGAAGACATCCTGAAATATGGCGGCGAGCTGATCGATCCCGAGATGGCGCGGGCCTGGTGCGAGGATATCGTCCAGATCGTGAAGGACCTCGAGGAATGGGGGGCCGAGTTCATCCGCGGCGAGGATGGCGAGCTCGACCTGAAGATGTTCCCCAACCACTCCCATCCGCGTGCGTGCCATCACTACGACACCACGGGCAACATGGTGACCAAGGTCCTGTCGAAGCGCCTGCGCGGCGACGACCGTATCGAGAAGCATTCGCTGACCGCGATCGTCGATCTGGTGAAACACGAGGGGCGCGTCGTTGGTGCCTGGGGCGTGGATTACCGCAACGCGAAACTGGTGATCTACACCGCGCAGCAGGTGATCCTTGCGACCGGCGGCGGCAGCGGCCTGTTCTATGTGAACGACAACCCGCCGCAGGTGACGGGTGACGGCTATGTCATGGGCTTCCGCGCGGGTGCCGACCTGCTCGGTATCGAGATGATCGATTTCCAGGCCATGTGCTGCTCGCCGGAAGAACTTTTCGGCTTCGCGCCGCATCCCACCGGCTTCATCAATGCCGGTGCGGTGTTCCGCAACGAGGACGGGGAGGAGTTCCTCAAGCGCTACTTCCCGGACACGGCCGAGAAGTCATCGCGCTCCGAGGTGATCCTGGCGATGGCCAAGGAAATCCATGCGGGCCGCGCCGGCTCCACGGGCGGCATTTACATGGATGCCACGGCCATCCCGATCGAGACCATCCAGAAGCAGATCCCGCACGTCTACAAGACCTGCCTGCATCGGGGTATCGACATCACCAAGACGCCCCTCGAAGTTGCGCCGGGAAGCCACACCTGGCTCGGCGGCCTCGACGTCGACACCTACGGCCAGAGTTCGATCCCGGGCCTGTTCGCCGCGGGCGAGACGGCCGGCGGTATCCATGGCGGCAACCGCATCGGCGGGTCGGCACTGGCCGCCTCGCTGGCGTTCGGTCGTCGCGCCGGCCGCAAGGCAGCCGAGCTTGTCGGCTCCGAGCCGGTCTCGGTTCCGACCCTGGGCGACAATGCGATCCCCGAAGCCGAACGTGAGTGGCTCGCCGGCCTGATGGAGCGGACCGACGGCCCGTTCCAGGGCGATGTGCGGATGCATTGCCGGATGCTGGCCCATGACAAGCTGGGCCCGATTCGCGACGAGAATACGCTGCGCGAGGCGCTGACCGAGTATGAGCGTATCGAGAACGAGGATCTGCAGACCCTGCGGCTGTCCGAAGCGGCCCGCGAGACCGGCAAGGGCCGGGGCGAGGAAATCGAGAGCGCGCTTTCGATCCGCAACCTGGCACTTCTGGGCCGTATTCTCGCGACAGCTGCGTTGGAGCGCGAGGAAAGCCGCGGCGCCCATTACCGGCTTGATTATCCCGAGCCGAATGATGCCGACTGGCGCAAGGTGACGCGCCTGCATCACACGGAAAGCGGCGGAATCGAATTCTCGACCGATCCGGTAAAGAATGTCGCGGGAGGTGCCTGAATAGCCTGAATTCGCGGGCCGATGGTCACGGGCGAGGCACAGGTTCTGTGACCCTCGCGGCGCTGACGGGCGGAGGAGAATATGCGAATTTCGCCGCAGATCAGATTGCGTGGTGCGAACCAATACATCCCTTTGATTGCGCCGCATAATTGGATATGGTCTGAACTGAATTGTAGGCCTGTTTGGGAGCGGACGCTTTGCGCGTCGGGTGATCTCAGATCGGTGTTTTGATCTAAAACTGTAGCCTTGTGAAAGTGCTGGGAGAAAAGAATGCGATACGGAACAGCGAATTTCGGCATTGCCGGAGTTGATTGGCAGGAGAAGGTCAACTGGGACCGCCTGCGTAATTATCGGCTCGAGCGCGCGCGCGACATGATGAAGAAGGCTGGCCTTGGCGCCATGCTTTGCATGTATGACGAGAACGTTCGCTACATCACCGGCACGCTGACGCCGGGTTGGAACCGCCTGAAGCCAGGCCTGCGCTACGCGCTGCTGTGTGGCGATGCCGCACCGGTGCTGTTTGAGCAGGGCGATATCGGCATGCAGGTCGAGCGCCACGCGCCGTGGATTCCGCCCGAGAACATCCGTTACTCCTACGCCTGGATCAAAGGCGCTGCGGGTGGTGCCTCGAAGCAGCAGGTGACCAAGTTCACCAATGCGATCAAGGAAGAGATGGCCCGTTTCGGCGTTGCCGGCGAAAAGCTGGGCGTTGATTTCGTCGACATCAACATGATGGAGCACTTTGCCGAAGAGGGCATTTCGTGGGCCGACGGCATGTCGCCGATGATGGACGCACGCGCGGTCAAGAGCAAAGACGAGCAGGAATGTGCCCGCATCGTCGGCGCGATCGGCGACGCTGCCCATTGGGAGTGCATGAAGTTCCTGAAGCCGGGTATCACCGAGAACCAGGTGACCGCGCACATCATGAAGTTCCTGTACGACATTCCGGGCATGGAAGATGTCGAGGACGTCATCGTTTCCTCGGGTCCGAACACTTGGCCGAACTGGCGTAACTTCGGTGATCGTATCATCCAGCCGGGCGACATCGTCTTCATGGATTTGGCGGCGCTGACGTGGAATGGCTACAAGTCCTGCTACTACCGCACCTATTGTGTTGGCCGCGAGCCGACGCAGGAGATGAAGGACGTTTACGCCGTGGCGCTCGATTGGCTCCAGGGTTCGATGGAAGCGGTCAAGGTTGGTGCCTCGACCCGCGACATCGCGCTGAAATGGCCGTCCGCCAAGGAAGCCTGGGGTTACGAGGAAGAAGATCAGGCAGCCGCGAACCTGTGGGGCCACGGCCTGGGTCTTGCCCAGTACGATCCGCCCGTCATCTCGCGCATCTGGTCCCTCGATCATCCGATCGAGATCCAGGAGGGCATGGTCTTCGCTCTCGAGACGCAGCACGGCATTCCGTTCAAGTTCGGCGTCCGCATCGAAGAGATGCAGATCGTCCATGCGGACGAGACCGAGGTCATCACCAACTTCCCGGTGAATCAGATCACGGTCGTCGACCCGATGCCGCACTAACCCTGCGGGTTTGAGCTTCACGACGGAGCTTAAAATTTAAATTGGTTCGGCCGGGCGGCTTGATCGCCCGGCCGAATTGATAACTGGACCCGGTTTTCGTTTCGGTTTTACCGTCGGGTCCAAACTTGGAAGGTGCAGGAACATGGCGAAGTTCGTGGTGCGGCTGACTGACGAAGCGGCGACGGATGCGGAACGGTTCGGCCCCAAGGCCGCCAACCAGGCGGCGCTCGGCCATGCCGGGCTCCCGACCCCAGGCGGTTTCGTGCTCGGCGCGGATGCCTACTTCCACCAGCTGGAATCGCTCGGACTGGTCGATGCCGCGGAACAGGCGGTGAGCCTGCCCTTCATGGAATCGCGCGGCCCGATCGCCGAGGTGCGCATCGGCCTTTTCTCCGAGCCGATTGCCGCCGACATCGAGGCCGAGTTGCTCGACGCTTACCGGACGCTGACGGCGGAGACCGGGATGCGGCTTGCCGTGCGGTCGTCCTCGCTGATGGAAGACACCGAGGGCTCGTCCTTCGCCGGACAGTTCCAGACATTTCTCGGCATCGAGGGCGAGACGGATTTCCTGACCGCCGTGCGCGCATGCTGGGGGGCGCTGTGGTCGCCGCAGGCCATGCGCTACATGCAAGACAAGAAGATCAGCGCGATCGACACCGCGATGTCGGTGCTGGTCCAGCCGCTGATCGAGGCGGAGGCGTCCGGTGGTGGCCTGAGCCAGACGGCCGATGGCGGCATGTCCGTCAGCGCCACCTGGGGGCTCGGTGAAGCGCTCGCCCAGGGCGAGGTCGTGCCCGACCGCTATGACCTGACATCCGAGGGCAAGCTGGTCGAGGCGATCAGCGGCCAGGAATTCGAGCACAGCGCCTATTGCCACGCGCATCAGGCGCCGCCGCAGAATCCGATGGCCGCCGTGGCCGCGACCCAAGCGCAGGGCCACGAACACGATCATGACCATGCGCATAAACACAGCCATGATCATGACCACGACCACGACCACGACCACGACCATGACCATGATGACGCGCCGTCCGGCGACGAGACGACGCGTCTCCAGTGCCTCACCACCGATGATGTTCACCAACTCGCCCGCTACATGAAGGTGGCCGAGAAGATGATGGGCCTCGCGGTGGAGGTCGAGTGGGCCAAGGACGAGATCGGCATCAAGATGTTGCAGGCACGACCGCTGCATGTTGAGGAGCCGATTGTGCTGGACGAAGTCTGGCGCGGCCGGCCGGGCCTGCGCGGCCATCCGGGCGGCATGGGCTGGGGTTCGGGCCGGGCCTGCGTGATCAACTGCGAGTGCGAGATTTCACGGCTGAACTATGGCGACGTGCTGGTGACCAATGTCGCCGGACCTGCGCTGGTCGGCGTTTTGCCGCGGGTGGCGGCGATCGTCGCGGAACTCGGCGGCAGCACGTCGCATCTGGCCTCGCTGGGCCGCGAGCGCGGCATTCCGATGGTTCTCGGCGTGGCCGGTGCGACGCGTCAGATCCCGGACGGCGCGACCGTCGGGGTCGATGGGGTCGGCGGCATCGTGCGCTGGCTGAAGCCGGAGCTGAACGAGAAGCAGCCGATGCCGATGATGCACCCGGGTGAGATGCGGTCCCCTGGGTAAGCTCTGTATGAGCGCCCTCAGTGATCTCCGGAACGCGAAACGTTCCTAGTGATCCCCGGAACGCGAAGCGTTCCTAGTGATCCCCGGAACGCGAAGCGTTCCTAGTGATCCATGATGATCTTCATCCGGCCGGTGGCTTCGCTGGTCAGCATGTCGAGCGCACCGGAGAGATTCTCCAGGGGCTCACGGTCGCTGATCATCGCGTCGAGCTTGACCATGCCGCGCTTGACCAGATCCATCGAGGCCACGAAGTCCTGACCCTTCGACGCGCGCGCGTTGAGGATCTGAATTTCCTTGAAATAGAACTGGTAGAACGGCAGTTCGGCCTTCGTCTCGGTGTAGATGCCGAAGGGCATGATCGCGCCGCCGGTCCGGACCATGTCGAAGGCCTGGCCGAGGGTCAGCACCTTGCCGGCGGACTCGATCACCAGGTCGGCGCCGTCGCCCTTGCTGACCTCGAGGATCTTGTCCTTGATGTCGTCGCTGGGCGCATAGGTGTAGTCGGCCCCGAGAGACTTCGCGAGATCGAGCTTCCACTGGGACCGCGTGATGCCGATGACCGTGGCGCCGCGCGCCTTGGCCAGCTGCACATGAAGCTGGCCGGTGACGCCGAGACCGAGCACGACGACCACGTCGCCGGGGAAGATGTTGGCCATGCGATGGCCGTGCATGCAGGTGGTCAGCACCTGGATCAACGGGACCTCATGGTCGGCGATCTCGTCGGGCACCACGTAGCAGTTGGCCGGCGGGACGGCGACCAGGTCGGCAAAGCCGCCATTGATGTCGCGCCCGATCAGGCCGCCGCGGGTGCAGATATGCTGCTGGTTGTGCAGACAGGCGTGGCAGGTGCCGCAGTGATAGACCGGGTCGACCAGCACGCGCTGGCCCTTCCTGGCGTCGGTCGCATCGGTGAGCAGCTCGCCGACCATCTCGTGCCCCATGACGATCGGCTTGGGCGCCGGGATACCGCCGCTGAGGATCTTGAGGTCCGTCCCGCAGATGCCGGAACTGGACACGCGCACCAGGGCTTCACCCTGATCCGTCGTGGGCTCGGGAATGTCCCGTTGCTCGATCACGTTGGGTTCTGTGAGCACCATTGCGCGCATGGCTGTATCTCCCTGGTATCTACGGTAGCTGCCGGCAGCTAGAGCCGGCCTGTTTGGGCCGGCCTACTTGAACACGTCCGGATTGGCGGGCCACTTCGGCTGTCCGCCGTTGAGCACCGTCAGAATGTCGCCGGCAACGGTTGTCTGCAGATCGAGCAGCGCATCTTCCGAGTAGAAAGACGTGTGCGGATTGATCACCACATCGTCACGGCTCAGGATCGGGTCGTCCTCGGCGGGCGGCTCCTGGGGCAGCACGTCGAG
>Ga0209558_1000063_pt1 | contig 109541 bp, 97 predicted proteins | sample SaaInlV_150m_DNA_3_FD_184674 | JGI IMG/M metagenome (GOLD analysis project Ga0209558, IMG submission 184674) | Marine microbial communities from expanding oxygen minimum zones in the Saanich Inlet - Saanich Inlet SI074_LV_120m_DNA (SPAdes) (version 2) | ecosystem: Environmental > Aquatic >...
CTATATGAGGAATTACAAATCGCGTTTTGCCACGAATACAAAAGCATCTTCATAGGCATGGCGTCTTGGTCGCGAAGGAACAGAACGCTGTTTTCAGTAAAAATCATCTCATACTAAGAGACGCGGGGCCGGTCTAACAGGGTTTAGATCTCGCAAAAAAATGTAGCAAGTTGCGCAATGCGAAGGCTTTTTCACGTTGTGACCTTTGATGTTGAAGCGTGCGCAGCGGGGTTCAAGCATATTTTCAATATTGATATTTAAGTCTGCCCGCTGTGCGATGGCATATTTAGGGTGATCGCGGGTACTAATCCTTCCTGTGCGCTGAATCCGCGAATTATGAAAACATATCCAATAGCCAATAGGTCACAGGGTTATCAGGGCACTGGTATGGGCCACATTCAACGAAAGTTAAAAGGACATTGATTAACACCGCTACAATGGCCAGGACACAAGCGAACTTACCTAGTACGTTCATCTGATAATGTTTTGTTGACGGTCTATTATTCCAAAGCATCAGCAACACAGCCACACCGACAATCGCCATCATGAAAATTGCAAATGCCCACGTATAATAATGCATGCCCAGGATAGGGCTACCGAAGCCTGGAGTGCCCGGTATGACATGCAAAGAGACTTGCCGTAATGCCGTAGCGGCGCCAAATAGAGCCCCTACTAAGATCACTCCATAATGACGTTGTTGTGTGCCGTAAATAATATTGAGCATAAAGCCGAACATGACCATCGCAAAGCCAACACGCTGTAGAAGACAAAGCGGACAAGGAAGCTCATTCCATGCGATTTGAAGCACTGCACCCATTAACAATACAGACGTAATACCGAGTAGGCCGAGAATATTGAGTAAGGTGATATTTTTACTGTTCATATGTGCCCCCTACAATAAAATGGACAGAGAGTCTGTTGCATGATGGTGAAACCAGAACAAGCCTATAATGACAGAGGCCGTAAATAGTGTGTAACTGCTGTTTTTTTTGCCACTAAACGCGCAGAGCATCGCAAAAAATAGAAGCAAGAAGATTAAACTCATCATAAGCTAGTACGTCCTTAAGATATTATTTGAGTAACGACGTGTAAGTCATCAGCTCAATTCTGATCATGATGCTGTCAAAAGCGATGTAAGCTCTCTGCTAATTCCCCACGTTACTGTAGAAAATTGCCTGTGGCGATCAAACCTTACTTGATGATTTCTCTGAAAAGGGCGTTAATCCATCCTATACTCAAAGGCGAAATTTTTGGCAAACATTGGAATTCCCTAGCCTCGTTGCCCCAAAGGCAACCGCAAAATGAGCTAGGACCGCAAAAGTCGATAATAATTGTAGGTGGGCTCTTGAACACAATAGTAAGAATATCTCTTGCCCTAATGGCACTGACTTTCTCTAACATCAGCCCGGCCGTCGCTTCAGACGATAGTGTCGAGCGTGGCCGTTATATTGCCTACACTGGCGACTGTGCGGCTTGTCACAATATTGAAGGTGGTGATCAGTACGCTGGCGGCTATGCATTCCCTACGCCGTTTGGCACCGTTTACTCCACCAATATTACCCCCGACAAAACACACGGCATTGGTAACTATAGCGACGAAGATTTTGTCAAAGTTATGCGCGAAGGTATTGCACCCGGTGGCAACTTATATCCCGCTATGCCCTTCACATCTTTCCATATTGTCACCGATAAAGACTTAGAAGATTTGTGGCATTATTTGCAAACGATCCCCGCCAGTGACACCCCGAACGTCGAGAATACAATGATGTTCCCGGCCAATATTCGCTTCGGTTTAAAGAGTTGGAATTTGTTATTCCTGGCCAATACAGACTTCATTGCCAACAGCCAAAAGTCTAAAGAATGGAATCGAGGCGCTTATATTGTAGAGGGCTTAGCCCATTGCGGGGAGTGCCATACGCCACGCAATATTGCGATGGCGATGGATAAAAGCAAAGCCTTAAGCGGCGGTTTTTTGAACAATATATATGCGCCTGATATTACGCCGGTAGAACTGCGTAAGCAGGGCTGGAGCCGAGCCTCTATGGTCGATTTACTCCACACAGGACACTCTGCCCAGGGTGTTGTTAATCATGAAATGCTTGAGGCCGTGTTAAATAGTTTTAGTCATTTGACCATCGACGATCTCAATGCTGTAGCGACCTATCTACTTGATGATACCGATACCACCTTGGCAGAACGCGAAGTGACGGCGAAGCTCACCAAGAAGGAAGGAAGCGAAGGCAAAGCCTTGTTCACCAATAGCTGCTCGGGCTGCCACGGCACTAACGGCGAGGGTAGCCCTGTCGCGCCAGCACTGGGTAGCAACGCTTCCGTTAAAGCAACCGACCCAAGTAACCTCATCATTTTTATACTACAAGGCATTCCTAAATCCGATATCACAATGTTGCCTATGCCCGGCTTTAACCAAACTCTGAGTAATGAGCAAATAGTCGCACTAAGCAACTACATTCGCCTAAGCTGGGGGAACAACCAAAAAATCACCGTAGAGCAAGTACAAAATATCCGTCAATTACTGCTCGACTCCGGCGACATCACACCTGCTAAGTAGCCGCATTGCAGTGGCAATACTTACTACCGTTAGAAAAGGCTAACGACGGCGGTCTCGATAACAATACCTTTCTGGGAATTTCAGGAAGAATTTCAGGGCATCTATTAACTCGTTGTAGCTTACATAAAATAAGCTACTAGCTTGCAAACCATCTGGCCTGGAAATGAATTGTTGAATCTTCGAGATGTCAGCTAATGGCTGCTGTAATAGTATATCCACATACAATGCTGGCGGGATGTCAAAATTGGTTTATGGTCCTATCAGTTATTACATCGTCAGAAAGGCATGTGATATAGGAGCTTGAGTGAAGGGGCTGTGGGGTGCTCATCACCGCAAGTAAGATCGAACTAATCCAAATATTTAAGTTGCCTTCCTCTGAGGTAGTACGGTGAGGCCGGAAGTTTCAAGAAACGTATCACGCATCATGCCGTTTTTTAAACTTACTGTAGTCGCTTATTACCGTCGGATGCAGCCAGTGGAAATGCATGTCTTTGAGCCGCAAGGTTGCCTGCGTAAGGTGCAATTGGCTATAGAGGGATTTTTAGTCCTGCTTGTGGGCTAAAAAAATAAGGGCTCCTAGCTGGAGCCCCCATTTTTGGTGGGCCGTCCGCGACTCGAACGCGGGACCAATTGGTTAAAAGCCAACTGCTCTACCGACTGAGCTAACGGCCCGAAAGGAAAGGCGGCTATCATACCGATTCCCGCCCAAAGTTCAAGGAACTCGGGTTTGATCGAGACTAGCCATGACGGCTTCGACGACTTTTGCGCTCAGGTCACAACCGGTCAGTTTATCAATGGTGGTAATTCCGCCTGGATTAATCACATTGACCTCGATAAGCCACGGGTAAACGAGATCCACCCCTGCGAACCAGGCGCCTCTTGACAGGATCTGTTGGGCCAATTTAGTGCAATAGTCGCGTTCTGCCTCAGAGAGGTCACAGGGCTCAGTTTTGGCACCGGCAGTGATATTGGTGCGGTGATCGCCCAGGGGGCGACGCAGGTATTGACCGATCACCTGGCCACCGGCCAATAAAACCCGTTTCTCGCCTTGTTCAATCTCAGGGATGTACCTCTGGAGCATCGTATACCTGCTGTTATCCGCGCCACAGAGCTTTTTGATAATCACGGTCAGTTGACTGTCCCCGGCGTGAGTTAAGTAGACATCTCTACCAAGGCTCCCTGCAGGAGGTTTTACAATCCACTTTCCTTCATTAGCCTGAACAATACGGATCAGTTCTTCAGCGGAGGTTGATGCGTAGGTTTCCGGACTCGGAAACTGATCGCCCTGGCTGGCAAGATAATACTTGCTTTTAAGATGCATGATGGCGTCAAGTGAGTTAACGATGTTGCATCTTTCGGGCAGGGAGTAGAGCAGTTGGTATTTATCGAGGAAGTTCTCTCGATCACCCAGGCCAAAAACCCAGACAACATCGTGATCGATTTTACATTCAGCACTCGTCGGCAGCGGTGAGCCTGACTTCAGGTGTGAGCGCCAGGAGAATGCGTCAGCCGTAACCCGACCCGCAAGCAGTCTCAGGGAATCGACAAACATAATGTCGACGCTATGGCCTGACTTATCCAGTTCACGGGCGAACCTGAGATAATTACCATCCTCCAGTGTCGGTGTCTCCTGTATTAGCAGTGCGATGCGTGCCATGAAATGAAAGCTATGCGTTTTGAATAAACCAGTGGTGACTTTAACGGCTTTGGCTGCGCTATAATAGCGCCTCCATTTATCCCGGTTAACGATAAGACTGATGTCCAACATTGCATTCGACGTACCACTTCATCAAAGCCATCTGCTGAGTGATGGTGAAGTTCGTGCCTATAAGGATCGAATTAAAGCGCTGCTTAAACGCGAAAACGCCGTGATCGTGGCTCATTACTATACTGACGATGCGATCCAGGAACTGGCGGAAGAAACCGGGGGCTGTGTCTCTGATTCGCTTGAAATGGCGCGATTTGGTGCTGAGTGTAACGCCGATACTCTGGTAGTAGCCGGTGTTAAGTTCATGGGCGAGACTGCCAAGATTCTTTCTCCGAAAAAAAGAGTCTTGATGCCGACGCTCGAGGCAACTTGCTCACTTGACCTGGGTTGTCCCATTGATGAGTTTTCTGCTTTCTGCGATGAATACCCTGACCATACCGTTGTCGTTTATGCGAATACATCGGCAGCCGTGAAAGCGCGCGCGGATTGGGTGGTGACGTCCGGTATCGCGCTGGAGGTTGTCGAGCATCTGATGGACGAGGGTAAACCGATCATCTGGGCGCCGGACAGGTATCTTGGCTCGTATATCAACAAGGAGACCGGCGCCGATATGGTGCTATGGAACGGCAGTTGCATTGTGCATGAAGAGTTCAAGGCGAAAGGTCTTCAGGACTTGATGCATGTCTATCCTGAGGCTGCGGTACTTGTGCATCCGGAGTCGCCACCCTCAGTGATCGATCTTGCTGATGTGGTGGGTTCGACCACGCAAATCATTCGCGCTTCGCAGGAACTGCCGAATGAGAAGTTTATTGTCGCGACGGACAAGGGTATTTTTTACAAGATGCGGTCACTCGCACCTGACAAGATATTTATTGAAGCCCCAACGGCAGGCAGTGGTGCAACGTGCAGGAGTTGCGCGCATTGTCCCTGGATGGGAATGAATGTGCTGGAAAACCTTGAGTCATCCCTGGCTGAAGCGAGTAATGAGGTTTTGATCGATGAAGAGCTCAGGCAGAAAGCACTGGTGCCGCTTCAGCGTATGGTCGCGTTTCAGGCCAGTGGGGAAATCCGCATAAGAAGCTGAAAAGGGTCCGCGCCTGATCTGGCACCCGACCCTGCTATCAGACCCTGCTATCAGACCCTGGCTTCAGAGCATGCCCGGCCGGGCGCCAGTCCGGGATTGAAAAGTCTGCCGGGTTTGTGGTGTCGGCTTTCGAAGAACTGAAGCCTGAAATGAAGGCGAAGTAATATTGGTATCTAAGGGATTCAGCCTCCATCCTTCATCATCCAGATATCCTCCAGTCTTTGTTTAATGCGCGCGGTTTGCTGAAAGTTATGCCGTACCAGGGGTAGTGCGTAACCGAGCTGTTTGATCGCCTGGTCGTAATTGGCGTTGAGCACGAAAAATTCTGCTCGAGCTTCGTGCACCCCAGGAATATTGTTGGCAAGCCCATACGCTTCCGCCAGCAGGTACCAGACATATTCATCGTTAGGTCGTTTAACGCTTAGTTTGGTCAACACCTCCAGCGCTGCGTGTGGTTTGCGTGCGGCAAGAAGTGTCTGCGCGTAAGTGGCGGATAAAGGGTAGTTGTTGGGTGACACTTCCAAAGCTTCCTCCAAAAGGTCGAGCGCAATTTCCGGTTGCTGTGCACTGGTGTAGATCGCAGCCTCTGCTATTCGAAAGGGGATATTCAACGGGTGTTGTTCACGAAGCTCCCGGATATGTGTGCGGGCTTTGTCGAAGGCTAATGAATTGGTAAGCGAGATGACCAGGCCATACTGGTTTGCAGTTTTTTGGATGGCATTACTGCTTTCCTTAAATGCGGCTTCGAAATGCTTTATCTCCTGTGGCTGGTTCCCGCTGGTGATGGCGCGTGCCCGGATGCGCATCAATTGATACTCCAGGATGGCAGGGAATTGCTTTTTGGGGTAATTCTGGGTTTGGTTATACGAATCCGCTACCCGGTCATTGGTTACAGGGTGGGTTCGCAGGAACTCCGGGATATTGTTACCTGTGCTGTAACGGCTGGCGCGCTGCAATCGCTCGAACATATAAGCCATAGCTCGTGGATCCATGCTGGCCTCATCCAGAGTATAAATACCGATTCTGTCAGCTTCTGCTTCTCGTTCGCGGGAATACTTGAGGGCCTGGTTTTGTGCCAGCCCTTGGCTTCCGGTGAATGCCGCAAGCGCAGCATCCCCACCGGCAGTTGCTGCAAGAATGACCCCGGCCAGCAAGCCGGCAATGTTAATGGCTGCGCTTTTTTTACCCTCGGCTACTCTTCTGGCGAAGTGACGCTGACTCAGGTGAGCCAGTTCGTGGGAGAGGATCGCCGACATTTCATGTTCCGTTTGCGCGTAGCGGAACAGGCCGTGGTGAACACCTACTATCCCGCCCGGCGCCGCGAAAGCGTTCAGCGACTCATTCCGGATAATCACAATGTCGAGTCGGCGATCTTCAAGTTGGCTGTGTGAGGCAAGGCGATAGATGAGATGCTCTAAAAAGTCCTGGAGGACGGGGTCATCCAGTGTAGGTGCCTGGGCCCTGATCGAGCGTAAAAACTGTTGTCCGAGCCTGTGCTCCTGCTCGAGCGAAATAATGCCTGACGTGCTGTCCCCGAACGTCGGCAGGTCCTGGTTGGCTGACAAGGTCAGGCACCAGAGGATGCTACTCAGGATTAGAGAAATACGAATCATTTTTCAGGTTCAGGTTAGGGTGTGCCAGCGTATTTGGACAGATTATCTCACTTTACGTTCAGATCTTCGCCTATAGAGGGTCAAGGGTCGGTCAGTTTCCGTTATAATCCCTTCCATGAATATTGATCGAAAGCTGGATGCCTGTGGATTGACCTGTCCATTGCCGTTGCTGAAAGCAAAACAAGCGCTAAACGGTCTTGATAGCGGTCTGGTGCTCGAGGTCGTCTGTACAGACCCCGGATCTGTCCGAGACTTTGAGGTCTTTGCCAAACAAAGTGGCAACGAGTTGTTGCGACAGGAAGAATCTGACGGCCAATATACTCACTGGCTGAAGAAAGCCTGAGTTAATTGCCGAAACCGCCGAGCTTGTGAAGCTATTCGCACGCCAGTAATATGAGCCACTTTTCCTAAAGGCCGCTATCATGATCACCGGAAGTATCGTCGCCCTGGTCACCCCCATGCACGCAGATGGTGAGATCGACTGGGCGAAACTTGGTGACCTGCTCGAGTGGCATATTGAACAGGGGACAGCGGCAATCGTGCCTGTGGGCACGACCGGTGAGTCTTCGACCGTTACAGTCGATGAACATTGCCAAATTGTTAAGTTCGCCGTTGATACGGTTGCCGGGCGGGTTCCCATCATTGCAGGCACTGGCGGTAATTCCACAGCGGAAGCGATCGAGTTAACGTCTTCAGCGAAGGCGCTAGGTGCTGATGCCTGCCTGCTGGTGACACCCTATTACAACAAACCTACTCAGGAAGGCTTGTTTCGTCACTACCAGGCCATTGCCCAGGCAGTTGACCTGCCGCAGTTTCTTTACAATGTTCCTGGTCGAACTGCCTGTGATATGTTGCCGGAAACGGTTGCCCGCCTGGCTGAAGTTCCTCAGGTTATTGGCATTAAAGAGGCAACTGGTGACCTTAAACGTGGCCAACAAATTCGTGAGCTGTGCGACATTCCGATTTACTCGGGAGACGATGCGACGTCCTGTGACCTGATGCTGGAAGGCGCCAAAGGTACGATCAGCGTAACGGCTAATATCGCGCCGGCTAAACTGTCTGCGATGGCTGTCGCCGCGGTAAATGGTGATGCAGAAACCTCGAAGGCAATTGACGAAAAATTGCAGGGACTGCACGAGAAGTTGTTTCTTGAGTCGAATCCTATTCCCGTTAAATGGGCACTGTCCCAAATGGGTAGAATAGAGGCAGGCATCAGGTTACCGATGACGCCTTTTTCGGAAAAATATCATGTTGAACTACGTGCAGCGATGCACCATTCGGGGGTAATTAATTGATCGTTCGTGGATTGTTGGTATGTGGAGTGTTGCTACTCGGTGGTTGCGGTTGGCTTGGCTGGTTTGGCAAGAGCGATGAACAACTGACGCTTGAGACGGGGTCCAGTGCCCCAACGGAAATACCTGGAAGCCTGGACAAGCCTCCATTTAATGACCAGATGCCTATCCCCCAGGTGATCGACTATAGGGGATTGGCTGACAAAGAGATTGAACTGAGGCTTCCTGATGCGCTGAGCACGTCCTTTGGTGTAGAGCAGATTGTGATCCGAAAGCTGGGTGAGTCCAGGTGGGTATTCCTCGACCTGCCCACCGCGACGATATGGCCCCAGGTAGTCCTTTTCTGGGAAGAAAATCATCTGCCAGTGGAGCAGCTGGATCCGAGAAACGGCACCCTGGAAACAGCGTGGATCATTGGTACCAGTGGTAATCCTGATGAGATTTACGAGAGCCTGACCAGCGGCTCAGCATGGGGTGAGCAATCCATGGCCCAGCAGTACAAGTTTTTTGTGCGAGTTGAACCAGGGGTCAGGACCTCCAGCACAGAACTTTATATCGAGCAGGCAGAGCGTCCTCTGGGTGGTTTTGATCCCGATGACCGGACCGACTGGGATGGCAAATCGGATAATCCTGAACTTGAAGGAAAGATGCTGACTACACTGGCTTACTACCTGGGTGACCGGGTTGCGCAGGGTCCGAGTGTGTCGTTACTGGCCGCCGGCCTGCAGGAAAGCAAGGCGTTCCTTGTGGCCGAGCCTGAGGGTATGGTCCTAAAATACAAACTTGACTTCGATCGGGCCTGGGCAACGGTTGGGGCTGCGCTTGAAGATGCCCGAATCAGTGTAGAAGACCTGGACCGTACTTCTGCTATCTATTATGTCTACTACAGCTCTCGCCATGATCCTGATCCGGGATTCTTTTCAAAGGTATTTGGTGGTGGCGATAGTAAAGAAGATGCTGATCCAGGGCACAGGTTCACGGTTCAGCTGGAGTCGGAAGGTGAAGAAATCAGGGTTACGGTTGGCGTTGCCAGCGAACTTGCGGCGTCGGAGACCGACAGTCTGATCCTGAAAGAGCGGTTACTAAAGCTGATCAAGGAATACTCCACCTAGTGATTCAGGACCAGAGCGCATGCCAGTGAGATTCGCTTCCCTGGGAAGTGGCAGCAAGGGTAACGCGACCCTGATCGATAACGGCAGTACCTGCGTGGTCATCGATCTTGGCTTCACCATTAAGGAAACTGTCCGAAGACTCTCTCGCTTGGGTTTGATGCCCCAAGACGTCGATGCCATTCTGGTGACCCATGAGCATGCAGACCATATTCACGGTGTTGCCGGTTTTGCCAGAAAATTTGGCACACCGGTTTACCTGACACCAGGTACTTACCAGCACAAAAAAATGGGTGAGTTGCCGGTATTGAACAAGATCAATTGTCACAGTCCATTTGAAGTCGGTTCACTCACTATTACTCCGGTTGCAGTACCTCATGATGCCAAAGAACCTTGTCAGTATCTTGTTACCTCGAATGAGATAACAGTTGGAGTGCTGACGGACCTCGGTCATATCACGCCGCACGTTAGAGAAACGTATCGTGAATGTGATGCGTTGTTGCTCGAATGCAACCACGACGTGGTGATGCTCCAGGATGGGCCTTACCCTTATCAGTTGAAGCAAAGGGTGGGAGGTGACTATGGCCACCTGAATAATGTACAGGCTGCAGAACTGTTGGAGACCCTCAATCTCGAGCGGCTGCGTCACCTGGTCATTTCTCACATCTCGGGGAAAAATAACCTCCCCAATCTGGCGCAGGATGCCGTACAGCCCTTGTTATCAGGGTGGTCTGGCTCGCTGGTGATCGCCAGCCAGGAAGAAGGCTTTGGCTGGATCTCTTTGGAGTAATCTTGAAAAAGGCTTGAATGCTGTTGATTCATACAGTACTGTATGAATCAACAGTAAATCCGAATGTGCATACCGCTAGCAGTGAACGATTAGAGGCTAGCGACGAGAGGCTGGCAACTAGAGGCTGACAACCAGGCACACCGGGCGGGCCAATTGAGGAGATTATAATGAGAGTAAGACATATCAGGTCACTGGACATCTGGCTGATGAGCAAAGGCAATCGCGTGCTGTATCGTGGCAAGGAGAATCCCTGGCGATCAACAAGAATCATGCAAAGTGCGCTGCGCCGTGAAGGTGTTCGAAGCGTAGCGTAACGTAACGTAACGTCTTAAAAACAATCACCTTTCTTAACCTCAATCCCGTCTTCTGTTACGCTAGCCGTTTTTCGGAGAAGCACCGGTGAGCATTGACTCGTATAGCGTCGAAATCAACGCCCAGAACTTTCAATCTGAGGTCGGGGAAAAGTCCCAGCAGGTTCCAGTACTGCTGGAGTTCTATGCGGAAGGTGCGGAGCAGTGCGCACCTACAACTGCCCTGCTTCAAAAACTGGTCGTCGAGTACCAGGGTAAGTTTTTACTGGCACGGGTTGATATTCAGCAAAACCAGCAGCTTGTTCAACAGTTGCAGGTTCGGGCGCTACCGAGTGTCAAGATTATCTTCCAGGGCCAGATGGCAGGCGACTTCGAAGGTCCCGCAGAGGAGCAACAGCTCCGTGAGGCGTTGGATCAGTTAACCATGAGCCCCATGGATCGGGTTCGCGATCAGATTGATCTTCTGCTTGAACAGGGTGAGCGTGGACAAGCGATCCAAATGTTGCAGCAGGTTATGGCTGATGAGCCAGCAAATTTCGGTTTACATGTGGAGCTCTGTGACCTTCTTATTATGGAAGGCCAGGTTGATGACGCACGCAAGATACTAGAGGGTCTTCCGGCTGATGCCGAGGGTATCGACAAACCTAAAAGCCGTCTCGAGTTTATCGAGCTGGCCGGTGACCTGGGAACACTCGATGAGCAGCGGGCAAAAGCAGAAGTTGACCCGGCTGATCTCCAGGCCAGATTTGATTATGCGATTAAGCTGATTGTGAATGACCAGGTTGAAACCGGGCTGGAGGCGCTTCTTGCGATTCTGCAGGTAGATAAAACCTGGGGTGAAGAGAAAGCAAGGCTCACCATGATTAAGGTGTTCAATATGCTGGGTAAAGGTAATGAGCTCGCCACGAGCTACAGACGGAAAATGTTTACATACTTGCATTAAGTTAGCGTCGCCAACTTAATGCAAGTCCGTTGTAGCACTAACTACTCATGGTAAATACATTGAGTAGTTAGTGTGGGACGGTAATCTCAGATTTTCTGAGGTCTTCGCATTTACCAGGCCTACAATCAGTGACTTCTCCCACTCTTCATGCCCGCCAAATCTGTAAACCCATACAGTATCTGCTAAACTTCCGCTGGTAAGTTCTTGAAATAAGGCGTGTGTTAAATGACACCGGAGCTCGCTGCGGCTTTCCTAACAGGTTGTTTCCTCTCAGCCATTTTCACTTACTTCCTGGTATCAAGGTTTGAGAAGGGATCCGCGACAGAAAAAGCAGACGCCATAGGCAGCCAGCTTGCCGACAGCCTAAGAGAATTGACCGAACAGCAAGTTCTAAACGCTTCCTTGCTCGAGCGACTTGAGGGCAGGGAGGCCAGGATTGGCCAACTTGAACTGCTGGTTTCGAATCTCAATGGGACACTAGAGCAGGAACGAACTAACCTCATCTCAACCCGCGACCAAATCTCACGGCTCGAAACCACCCTGAGTGAGCAACAACAACAGGCAGAAGAAAAACTCACCCTCCTTAAGGAGGCGAAAGAATCCCTTCACGATGGGTTTAAAAACCTGGCCAACGAGATTTTTGAATCGAAGCAGAAGGAATTCAAAGCCCAGAGTAAGGAACAGCTCAGCGGCGTGCTGGATCCATTGCATGAAAGAATAAAATCCTTCGAAAAACGAGTTGAACAGACTTACAGCGATGAAGCAAAAGAGCGTTTCTCGCTCGTCAAGGAAGTGAAGAACCTGCAGGAACTTAATAGCAGGATTGCCCAGGATGCAGTTAATTTAACCAATGCCCTTAAAGGCGAGAGCAAGACCCAGGGAATTTGGGGTGAAATGGTGCTTGAGAAAGTGCTGGAAAATTCCGGTTTAGTAAAAGGCCGGGAGTATGAAACCCAGGTGTCGCTCAAACAGGATGACGGTAAGAGATACCAGCCTGATGCTATTGTGCGTCTTCCCGAAGGGAAAGACGTAGTCGTGGACTCGAAGGTCTCGCTCACCGCATATGAACGTTACTGCTCGGCGGAAGATGAGATAGAGAGGAAAGGGGCACTGAAGGCACACACACAATCAATCAGGTCGCATATCAAAGAACTGGCCGCTAAGGACTACCAAAAACTTGAAGGGATCCGAACGCTGGATTATGTTTTGTTGTTTGTGCCAATTGAGTCTGCATTCTCGGTGGCAACCCAGGAAGATACGGCGCTTTATTCGGATGCTCTTTCCAGGCATATCGTCATCGTTACGCCATCAACATTGCTGGCTACGCTCCGTACGATTCAGAATATGTGGCGTGTCGAGCAACAGAATAAGAACGCAGAAGAAATCGCAGACAGGGCTGGCAAGCTATATGACAAGTTCGTCAGCTTTGTAGATGACCTGGAACTGATCGGCAGCAGGCTTGAATCCACGCAGGGAGCCTACCAGGACGCATACAACAAGCTCGGCAGTGGCCGGGGTAATCTGGTAAAACGTGCAGAAGATATGAAAGCACTGGGCGCGAAGGTTAGTAAATCGTTACCCCGTAACCTGGTTGAAATGCCAGAACGCGAGACTCCTCGGTCTATTTCATCGGTCGACAGCCAGGAAATCCGTACATAACCTGGCAATGCCGGGGGAGCCCCTGTCTGTTTCAACCAGTATTAGTTGAAAACAGTGTTAGTTGAAAACAATTTAAGTTGAAAGAAAAGTCTGAGGAAAATAATGTCTGAGAAAAACAATCACGCCTATTGGCAGGCAAACCTGCGGTTGATGCTGGTATTGCTGGTCATCTGGTTCAGTGTGTCCTTTCTGGCGGGTATCATCTTTGTGGATTTCCTCAACCAGTTTCGTCTGTATGGTTACAAGCTTGGCTTCTGGTTTTCGCAACAAGGTGCTATCTACTTTTTCGTTCTGCTGATTTTTGTCTACTCGTGGCGTATGAATGCCCTGGACAAAAAATTCGGCGTAGACGAGGAGTAGCTGATGTCTGCACAATTACTCACTTACCTGTTTGTCGGCGCTTCGTTCACACTTTATATCGGTATTGCCATCTGGAGCCGCTCGTCGTCCACCAAAGAGTTTTATGTGGCTGGTGGTCACGTTAGCCCCATTGCAAACGGGGCTGCGACTGCAGCGGATTGGATGTCCGCTGCTTCATTTCTTTCAATGGCAGGGATTATTGCATTTGAGGGCGCCGATGGTGCCAGGTACCTGATGGGCTGGACAGGTGGCTACGTATTACTCGCATTGTTGCTGGCACCTTACCTTAGGAAATTCTCTAAATTCACGGTGCCTGACTTTGTTGGAGATCGTTATTACTCACAGACCGCTCGGCTTGTTGCGGTGGTGTGTGTTATTTTTATCTCGTTTACCTATGTCGCGGGGCAAATGAGAGGGGTTGGAATAGTGTTCAGCCGCTTTCTTGAAGTGGACATCAATACCGGTGTTATCATCGGCATGGGCATCGTTTTTTTCTACGCTGTACTGGGTGGCATGAAGGGCATCACCTATACGCAGGTGGCTCAATACTGTGTGTTGATTTTTGCCTATCTGGTACCTGCCATTTATATCTCTATCGCCCTGACGGGTAATCCGCTACCAATGTTTGGCCTGGGTTCTACGATGGTCGATGGCAGTGGTGTTTACCTGCTGGACAAGCTCGATGGCCTGACCACTGAACTGGGTATGGCCGCGTTTACGTCAGGCAACAAATCCACAATCGATATGCTGTTTATTACGGCAGCCTTAATGGCAGGAACCGCGGGGTTACCCCACGTGATTGTTCGATTCTTTACCGTACCTAAGGTCAGGGATGCCCGTGTTTCGGCGGGATACGCCCTGGTATTCATTGCGCTGCTTTATACGACTGCACCTGCGGTCGCAGCCTTTGCCCGAATGAACATTATTAACAATGTCGATGGTATGACCTACGAGGATGCCCCGTCATGGTTTAGTAAATGGGAAGACTCGGGGCTAATTGCCTGGCGTGACAAGAATGACGATGGTGTGGTCCAGTATCGGGGTGGCAATGCGTTGCAGCCGTCGAAACCTGCCTTTACCGGTGAACGCGGAAGCAGTGGCGAACGGTTACTTGGAAACAGCAGTTCAGCCAGCGAAAACGAGTTATACATAGACCGCGATATTATTGTGCTGGCTCATCCGGAAATTGCGCAGCTACCGAATTGGGTGATTGCCCTGGTCGCAGCGGGCGGACTTGCTGCGGCGTTATCAACGGCGGCCGGATTGCTGCTGGTTATTTCCTCCGCGGTATCCCATGACCTGCTTAAAAAGACATTCAAGCCGGAGATCACTGAACGCCAGGAGCTCCTGTTTGCTCGAATAGCCGCTGCAGTAGCTATAGGTATCGCCGGTTTGTTTGGCATTTATCCTCCGGGGTTCGTTGCCGAGGTTGTGGCATTTGCCTTCGGGTTGGCCGCAGCGAGTTTTTTCCCGGTGCTGCTGCTTGGCATCTTCTATAAGAGAATGAATAAAGAAGCAGCTATTACAGGCATGATTACGGGCCTTGTGTTCACCTTTGCTTATATCGCTTACTTCAAGTTTATTAATCCTGCTGATAACAATCCAGATCACTGGTGGTTTGGCATTTCTCCTGAAGGCATTGGAACGCTGGGGATGCTGGCTAACTTTGTGGTGTCGTTGATTGTTTGCAGGTTCACGCCACCGCCGCCTGCCGAGGTACAGGCGCTGGTTGAAAATATCAGGGTGCCTTCATAGGAGAGTCTTGTTGAGCGTTATTGTTGATCTTTTGCGACAGCGGTGTTCCCATAGAAAATCATTCCCAACCATTTTATGACAAGAAGGCCAGATCATGATTGAAGCAGATAATCTGATCAGTCAGTACGAGAGTGAAGGCATAAATCGCGTAAAGCTAGGATTTACGGATATCGATGGTGTGCTTCGCGGCAAGTACATCAGTCTTGATAAATTCAAGAGTATCGCGGCGGGTACAGCAGGATTTTGTGACTGCGTCCTGGGCTGGGACATGAACGACCAGCTGTATGACAACGCGAAATACACCGGTTGGCATACCGCTTTTCCGGATGCGGCGTTTCGTGTCGACCTGGCGACCGAAAGGCGCCTGCAGGATGAGAATAACCTGCCATTCTTCCTGGTTGAGTTTGTCGCCGACGATGGCGGCCTGCACCCGATATGCCCTCGTAGCAGGTTGAAGCACATCCTGGGCGTTGCCGAGTCAATGGGCTACCTTCCAAAGCTTGCCTTCGAGTACGAGTTCTTTATTTTTAATGAGACGGCCCAGTCTGTGCGAGAAAAAAATTATACGGATCTGGTGCCTTTGTCTCCCGGGAATTTCGGCTACTCTGTTCTAAGAACCATGACCTTGTCAGATCTTTTTAATGAGTTTATGGATTATTGCCTGGCTCATGATTTCCCGATTGAAGGGTTGCACTGTGAAACAGGACCGGGCGTATGGGAGGCGGCCATTGCTGTTGATGATGCGCTTGCTGCCGCTGATAAGGCTGTCCTGTTCAAGACCTTTGCCAAAGCCTTCTTCCAGAAAAGGGGCATGATTGCGACTTTTATGGCTAAGTGGTCTATGGATTATCCAGGCCAAAGTGGTCACGTTCACCAGTCGCTGCTGTCAACGGAAGACGGCCGGAATGTTTTCTTTGATGCAAACGAACCTCATTCAATGAGCGCGACCATGCACCATTATGTTGGTGGGCTTCGCCATCACATGAGACCACTACTCGCCGTGACCTCCCCAACAATTAACAGTTATACGAGGCTTGTTAAGGGTGCCTGGGCGCCTACTGCGGCGACCTGGGGCGTCGAGAACAGAACGACTGCCCTGCGTGTCATTGAGGGATCTGATAAGTCTCAGAGGGTAGAGTTTCGCGTTGGCTCTGCGGATGCAAACCCTTACCTGGTTGCAGCAGCAAACCTGGCCGCGGGCCTAACAGGCATTTCCGAGAAGCTGGACCCCGGTGAAGCGGCGGTTGGCAACGCCTATGAATTGCAAAGTGAGTTACCGCAGGACTACCAGCTGTGCGGCAATTTGCGAGACGCCAATCGCGAGTTTGTGAATTCAAAGGTTGCCACTCAGATGTTTGGCGATACTTTTGTGGCGCATTACGCAGCCTCCCGTGACTGGGAAGTTCGAGAATACGAACGCGCTGTAAACGACTGGCAGCTTCGTCGATACTTTGAAATCATATAAACAAAGCGCGATTCGATAATGAGAATAGGCATACTTCAGGCAGACGCTGTGATCGAGCAGTTTCAATCGGTGCACGGGAATTATCCTGGCATGATTGCAGGCATCTTGGGTAGTGCAGCAACCGAATTGAATTTGGATGTAGAGTTCCGGAACTACGACGTCGAACATGGAATCTATCCCGATGCTACTGATGAATGCGACGCTTATGTCATCACCGGTAGCAAAAAAAGTGTTTATGACGATGAGCCTTGGATAGCGGCGCTAAAAGAATACACGTGTGAATTGCATCAGGAAGAAAAGAAATTAGTTGGACTGTGTTTTGGCCATCAGTTAGTCGCAGAGGCCCTGGGGGGCAAAACGCTCGGCGCAGACGTAGGCTGGTGTGTCGGTATCCATGAAAGTGAAGTAATCCAATCCCAATGGTTCATGAGCGACGAAGAACTGGACCCGTTTACGCTGATCGTTTCACATAAGGATCAGGTCATTCAATTACCGGAAGGCGCTCAATTGCTGGCATCAGCAGAGCAGTGCCCGAACAGTATGTATAGCGTAGGCGATCATATACTGACTATGCAAGGCCATCCCGAATTCACGCGAGAATATTCAAGAGATCTGATGGAAATGCGGCGGGAAATACTCGGTGTCGAAACCTACAGTGAGGGCGTTGCGTCGCTGGCTAAACCTTTGAAGAAGAATATTATTGCGCGCTGGATCATTCGCTTCATGAAAGGTAAACCTGCGACTGAATAATCTTTATAATCCTGCCTTTTTTACCAGATAAGCGGCAGGCACACTATGAGTTGGCAATCACGATTTGAAGAGATAATCTCCAATAAGATATTTGAGTTTTTCATTATCTTTATCATTATCGCATCTGCGCTGACTATTGGTGTCAAGACCTATGACATCACGCCGTTCTGGCTGTCAGTTTTGGAAGTTGCCGATATAGGTATCACTGTGATCTTTATTATTGAGATCAGCGTGCGGTTTCTGGCGACCCATCCACGATCGAATTTCTTCAAAAATGGCTGGAATATCTTTGATACCCTGATCGTCATCGTCAGTCTGATACCAATAGACAATAGCGATATGGCGCTGGTGGCGAGGCTGATTCGGGTATTCCGTGTACTTCGTATGATCAGTATCATCCCGGAGCTGCGAATACTGCTTAATTCGCTGTTGAAGGTATTGCCCAGGCTTGGTTACGTCGTGGCGTTGATGTTTATCATTTTTTATATTTATGCGGCCATAGGTAGCCTGATCTTTGAGGACATCAACCCGGTACTATGGGGTGATATCAGTATCGCTATGCTCACCCTGTTCAGAGTAATGACGCTTGAGGACTGGACGGACGTGATGTACGAAACAATGGCTATATACCCAATGTCGTGGACTTTTTATGTTTCATTTATATTCCTGACGGCGTTCGCTTTCCTGAATATGCTCATTGGGATTGTCGTCAATGTACTTGAGGAGGAACACCAGAAAGAAAGGGATGAAGACCCGAATATCCTTCATCTGGAAGATGTTTACGCAGAGGTCAAAGCGTTGCGGGCGCTGATTGAAAAGCAGCAACGGGATAATCCTGGCTCAGGGCCATAACCAGGCTGCACCCCGGACACCAGAAGAGTCTCCATGCTGAGCCTTAACGATGCGCGTGCCAACATGATCTGAGAAAACATACTTCCCAAGCCGGGAGTGCACTTCCTGATAGAGCCTGCCGATATTGGATACTCCGCCACCAAGTACAATGGTGTCCGGATCCAGTATGTTGATCACGCCAGCGAGCGCCCCCGCGAGTTGTTCAAAGTACCCGTCCAATACCTGTCTTGCCATTGATTCACCGCTGACATCAAGCGCCGCGATCTCCAGGGCGGAAAGCGTTTTCCGCGAATGAGTTGCATAAGTTTTTGCGAGTCCTGGACCAGAGATCCAGGTTTCGACACAATCCAGACGGCCGCAGAAACATTCCCTGCCGCGTTTCAGATCTTCCAGCTCCGGCATTGTATTATGGCCCCATTCGCCGCTGATCCCACTCGGGCCTTGTACCAGCTTGCCATTAACGACAATTCCACCCCCTACGCCGGTCCCGATAATAACGCCAAAGACGACAGGGCTGTCTTTCCCTGCGCCATCAGAAGCCTCGGAAAGGGCAAAGCAATTTGCATCGTTAGCTAATCTCACGGCGCGATCCAGGTGTTGCTCCAGATCACCCAGTAGATGTTTGCCATTAAGGCAGGTGCTGTTGGAGTTTCGCATCACGGGTGACAGGGGAGAAACAGACCCCGGCGTGCCAATACCAATCGGCAGATGCTTGTCGTTAGTTAACAGTGCGGTGAGTGCCGAAATCGTGTCCAGAATACCTGGGTAATTTTCCTGCGGAGTTGGGAGTCGCTCTCTGCGTCTTATCTCGCCGGCCGAGTCCAGCAGAACACCTTCTATTTTGGTGCCTCCCAGATCAATACCAATACGGTTAGATACCTGTTTCAAGTCGCAGCACTTCATTGTTTAAAGCGCCATTATACCCCGCTAATCAGCGCCCGGATCGCCCGGGGCTGATCTCGTCGTAGTGTGTGGGTTCGTCTTCAAGAATCAGGTAGGCCAGGCCGTAAGCAATCAGGACACTTGGGGCGTGAATGAGCAGACCAATGACTGCGGCTAACCTTACCCAGAAATAGGGGATGTCAAGATACCTTGCAACTCCAGAGCAAACTCCACCGAGTTTCCTGTGGTCGGCATTCAGATAAATTTCCTGTCTGTCATTAAATATGTCTTTCATTTTGCTTCTTCCTGCTGTGGACGAATGGATTGTTACTGATAACGCATTCATTAGCCGTCATGGTGCGCTAGTGCTACCTCACGAAAATCAGGTTCTTGTCGGTCGTTGTGTCAGCTCGAACGTCGTTACCATCTGCTGAATAGTCATACCGGAACGAATATGATTCTGCGCAAATATGCCAGGTAAAACGACGAACGTGGTCAGTAGCGCCGCTGAGATCCAGTTCATCCTGGGCCTGAAATGTTATGCGGCTGTAGTCATATTGGTTCCAATGTTGTTCAACTTACTGGCAGTCAGTCGCTGGCTGCTTAACGCTTTATGTAGTCCTTGGCTTACCTATTTCACTTTCCATGCCAACTTTTATTTCTGCAGCTAACCACTTGAATATTATAAAAAATAATCATTATTTGGTTCGAATGGTGATGGCCTCTGGGCGGGTAAATTGAATCAAATTCACGAAAGAATAGTGAAACTCGCCAATCGCCTCAGGCATGGGTTTCTGGGTGTATACTTGGCGGCCTATACATCAGTTTATTGACGGTAGTTGAATGAATGGAGCGATGAGTTTGCTTAAGACGTTGACCAACAATGGTGTTGACGTATGTTTTACCAATCCCGGGACTTCCGAAATGCATATGGTTGCGGCTATAGGACAAACCGGAGGAATGCGGTCGATATTGAGCTTGTTCGAAGGTGTTTGTACAGGTGCGGCCGATGGCTATGGGCGTATTGCAGGCAAGCCGGCCTGTACCCTGTTGCACCTTGGTCCTGGTTTGTCTAACGGTTCAGCTAACCTGCACAATGCCAGGAAAGCTAATTCGCCGGTGATCAACCTCATTGGGGATCACGCAACTTACCATAAGAAATATGATGCACCGCTTAACTCGGATGTTATTGGGCTGGCAAAGCCTGTTTCGCACTGGGTTAGAAGTGTTGCTGATGCTGTTTCTTTGCCTGGAGATGCGGCAGATGCAGTCGTTGCTGCAAATGTAAAACCGGGACAGATAGCGACCCTGATCGTGCCAGCTGATTGCGCCTGGGATGAATCGGTTGAACCTATTGCTGAAAGGGAAATGCCGTCGGCGCCTCGAGTGAATGAGCTTTCGATCACTAAAGCGTCTGAAATGCTTGGTAATGGCAAGCCGACCGTAATCCTGATGTCAAACCTTGCCCTGACAGAACAATCGCTTCGATTCGCGGACCAGGTGGCGCAGTATTCAAACGCCCGGGTGTTTTGCGATACGTTTACTTCAAGGTTGCCGCGGGGTGAAGGCCGCTGCAGTGTAGAACGCCTGGCATACTTTGCCGAGCAAGCGACTGTACAGATTGCTCACGCTGAGCAACTGATTACAGTTGGCACCAAAGCACCTATTGGGTTTTTTGCGTACCCAGGCAAGGTCAGTGAGTTCTATCCGCAGGGGTGTGAGATTCATTGCCTGGCGGATGTGCATGAAGATGCTGAAGCTGCACTTCAAGGGTTGGTGGCCGAACTGGGCGCACAAAACCAGACCTTAAGGCTGAACCCGATCAAGCATCCTGGCTTGTCGAGTGGTGAAATCAGCCCGGAAAGTATTGCTCGAGCGTTTTCGGAGTTCCTGCCCACGGATGCGATTGTAGTGGATGAAAGTGCAACGGCTGGTTTTTTAACCTATCCGTTAACTGAAACCGCAGAACCCCACGACTGGTTGTCGCTGACTGGGGGGTCGATCGGTTACGGCTTACCGGCATCAATCGGTGCGGCAGTTGCGAGGCCGCAGTCCAAGGTTGTGTGTCTGCATGGTGATGGTGGTGCCATGTATACGATCCAGTCCTTGTGGACGATGGCGAGAGAGCAGCTCGACATCTGTATTGTCATTTTTGCTAACCGCAAGTACCAGATTCTTCAAATAGAGCTGGCCAGGGTTGGCGCTCAGACGATGAACAAGAAAACCCTCGATATGCTGGACCTGTCCAACCCGGATCTTGATTTTGTTGGTCTGGCTAACAGCATGGGCGTGGCCGGATACAAGGCAACTACGGCGAACGAGTTCAACCTGATGTTTGAGCGTGCCATGAAAGAGCCAGGCCCAAGATTGATTGAGGCAATACTGGATGTTGATGTGTCGGGGTTGGGCTAGTTGATTAGCAGCCGAACTCGGATGACAATTTCGGAGCAACGTGAGTAATCTCGACAAACTTCGCGCACTTTCCTTTTCTGAATTTCTGATGCTGGTGGTGTCGGTGCTGACACTTCCTGTTGTGTCAGTGCTGTTGAAACTTCGCGGGTTCCAAAAAACAGAACGATTCATGGCGCTGTTTAGTCGCCTGGGTATTCAGCCAGAAGCGTCGCCGGTAAGGGTAGAGCGGGCAGCAAGAATGGTCAGCATTGCCGCTGCTCGAGGTCCCTACAAGGCGCGATGTCTTGAACAGGCGATTACAGTCTGGTGGATGCTGGGAGTAATGGGAATAAGCAGCACGATCAGGCTGGGGGTATACAAATCCGACCAATCGGTTGAAGCACACGCCTGGGTGCTTCATGAGGGAAAAATCGTGATCGGCCAAATGAATGAGCAGAAAGAATTTACGCCACTACTTGATGTCAATATCGAACGTCAACAATGAGTGATGGACAACCTGTAAGTCGTTACTCAACCAATCTGGATGATGGGTTTAACGCTTTTTATGAGTGCGCTCTGGCCTCGACACTTCTATCTAATCTATTCACGTATTCTGAACTGGAACGAATATTCGCCAACGCCAGCCCGCGCCTTCAATCCAGGGGCCGGGCTGTTCAATTCCTGTCAGGCAGTTTCGATAAACAGCTGCGCCTTGATGAGCTGGCTTGGCCGGTGCGCGATAGCTTCCGTGGTTTTTTTATTGGCAAAGAAGCCGCCCAGAAGTTTGGCGGAAGCCCAATAGTTGCAGGTGGGAAATGATCTCTTCGCAGGATAAATATCTGGCTGGAATTATTACTGGCGAACAGACCTTAACGAAGGAACAGTATCCTTGTTGCGAGCGTGAAGGATTGCTCCCTCTGGCGCGAAAATTTGAGCCGGCGCTCAAGGATCAGTACCGGAAAGAGAATTCACATAATGTTGCAGTGGAACTGGCACACCAACTAGTTGTCATCGAGCTGTTGGATCAACTCGGTGAAACCGGGATCGATTGTCTTGTCTTCAAGGGTACCGCACTTGCCTATTCACACTATGAGCAACCCTGGCATCGCAGCCGTGTTGATACTGATTTGTGGATTCGGGAGCGGGATGTTGATGCTGCATTTTCTGCTCTGCGGGACGCGGGTTTCCAGCAGCAGGTGTCGATGCCAGGCCGGATAGCATGTGGTGAGTGTGCTTTTGAACGAACTGATCGGTTCGGTGCAGGGCACTCGATTGATCTACACTGGCGGTTTAATAACAACTGGATGCTGGCAGGTGCCGCTGGTTTTGAAGAACTTTGGCGAGACAGAATTCCGCTGCGGGCTCTTGGCTCGCATGCCTGGACCTGCACTAATCCATTTGCGTTGTTAATTGCCTGTGTCCACCGTGGTGCGCATTTAGACGAGGTTGCTTATAAAATTGGTGACTTTAGTCGGCTCGAATCCGACAGTACTTTATGGCTGTACGACATCCACATGCTGTCTGAATCACTCTCAGATTCCGAGTGGGTGTACTGGTCGGGTATCGTCATTAATCGGGGGTTTTCTGAGTTTGCTATTTCGGGCCTGGAGCGCAGTTGCCTGTTATTTGGCGGGAAAGTCCCGGGATGGGTGCTGAGTGATCTTCGGGAGGCACCTGGTCAACTCTCAATGGCCAGCCTTGAAAGCCGGGTGTCAAGTGAGTGGCAGAGCTTTTGCGCGGTCGATGGGTTCAGGAAGTTCGGCTTCATCAAACAGCAACTCTTTCCGGACGCCGCTTATATGCGTGCCAGATATGAAAGTACGCCACTGCTATTGGCCCACCTGAAACGACTTTTTTCAGGGGTGATTAAAAGGCTAAGTTGAAGCCGTGCTGATCTGTGCTGCCAATAATCTAGCAGTTCAAACTGCTTCCACCCCGGTGTTGAAACCCGGTGTTGAAACCCGATGTTGAAACCCGGTGTTGAAACCCTGGTGTTGAAACCCAGTGTTGAAACCCTGGTGTTGAAACCCAGTGTTGAACCCTGGTATTGAAATCTGATGGTTAAGCCCTGTGCCGGCGGTCAAAGAGTCCGTAATGACTCTTCAAATGCCGCCAACTGCTGGGGTTCAACCTCTGAGATCAATGGCTTTGCCTTGCTATAGCATTGCAGAGGTTGAATCTTGCCAGGATAGTTCCATCAGGAGTTCGAGGTAGGTACCTCATTAAAGGGTATACCCTTATCGACCCTAATATCCTGAGGCAATCCCAGGACTCGTTCGGCGATGATATTGGCCATGATTTCATCCGTACCACCTGCGATTCGTAAACCGGGTGAAGCCATGTAGGTTGCCTGGAACATGCCTGCCGCGTCGGACAGTTCCGGGTCCCAGATCGCGCCACCTGATTCCAGCAGGTCCAGTGCGAAAGAAGCCATGTCCTGTTGTTTTGGCGCACCAACCAGTTTGCCGATTGAGTTTTCAGGCCCAGGAATTTCGCCCCGAGACAGTGCGGTCATCGATCGATAGCCATTGAACTTAAGGCCGGACTCTTGCGCGTACCAGGTGGCAAGTTGTGCTCGAACATTCTTGTCTTTAATGGCAGGTGCATCGTCAATGTTCACCCTTGTTGCAAGATCGAAGACGGAATCGAAGTTGACACCACCGCCGCCGCCGCCGATGGAAGCACGCTCGTTCATCAGGGTAGTGAGTGCCACCTGCCAGCCTTGGCCAACAGCGCCCAGGCGTTGGGCATCGGAGACGCGGACGTCAGTGAAGTAGACCTCGTTGAAGTTCGCGCCACCGGAAATCTGTCTGATTGGCTTCACTTCGATACCTGCCGATTTCATATCGATGAAAAAGTAAGTCAGTCCCTGGTGTTTTGGCGCAGTGGGGTCGGTTCGAAGTACCAGGACACCGTAATCCGAATAGTGTGCGCCTGAAGTCCAGATTTTCTGGCCATTGATGATCCAGTCGTCGCCATCTTTTTCTGCTCTTGTGCGAAGTGCTGCGAGGTCTGAACCACCTGCAGGTTCACTAAACAGCTGACACCAGACGTCTTCGCCACTGGCTAGTTTCGGTATGTAGTTTTTATTTTGTTCGTCCGTTGCCCAGGCCATCATGGTTGGGGCGCACATACCGTGACCGATACCAAAAACACTGTCAGGTGTATCAAAATTCGATTCTTCCTGATTCCAGATCACCTGGTCAATGGCGCTTGCATCACGTCCCCCATGCTCCTTTGGCCAGCGAATACATGCCCAACCCGCATCATATTTTCGTTTCTGCCAGAGCTTGGCGCGGCCAATATAGTCCAGGCCTTTCAGTTCGTCTGGTGTCGGGATGTTTGCTGATAGCCAGGTTCTGACTTCCTCTCTAAATGTCGCTTCTACCGCTGTGTCGTTAAAATCCATGTCCTTCTCCTAAAATTTTTATCCAGCAACCGTCCTCGGTTACTAAGCTGCGCGCTGCTTTTCAATGGCTGTAATAAGTTTGTCCTGCCAGGTTGCTTCGCTTCCGATATTTGTTGCGAGCAGCTTGGAGCGCCGGTATGGAAACTGGCAATCGAATTCCCAGGTGAATCCCATACCTCCGTGGGTCTGGACGTTCTCCTTGGAAGCGTAATAGTAGGCCTGAATGGCAGAAACCCTCGCCGTGGCGGCAGCAATGGGTAGCTCATCGGCATCAGTGCTGATTGCCCAGGCGCCGTAGTAACAGTTAGATCGGGCAAGGGTGTTTTTCACATAGATGTTGGCAAGCTTGTGCTTGATAGCCTGGTAGGTGGCAATCGGGCGACCGAATGCGAACCGGCCCATGGCGTATTCTTTGGCCATGTTCAGTGCAGTATCACAGCCGCCAACCTGTTCCCAGGCAAATAACACAGCGGCGCGATTGAGTATTGATTGAACATGCGACCAGCCTTCGCCGTCATTACCCAGTAACTGTGCACCGGCAGCATTGAGGGTCAATTTTGCATGTGAGCGGCTCGGGTCAATGGTGGTGATACTTTCACGAGAAACCCCATCCTGGTCGAGGTCCACTATATACAGGCTCGCGCCATCTCCTTTATCCGATGTTGCGACCACAATCGCGAAGTTTGCGATATCTCCATCGGCCACTGGAATCTTTACCCCGGTGATTGATGAGCTGTCTGCTTTTGTTGTCAGTGATGCCGCGCTGGTCTGTCCTGCAGATTCGCCAAGGGCGAAACAACCGATAGAGGTCCCGGCAGCCAGGCCGGGCAAATAAGCCTGCTTTTGTTCTTCTGAACCGGCAGCCAGGATTGCCTCCGTTGCCAGGTAAACAGAAGAAGAAAACGGGATGGGCGCAAGGGCGCGACCGAGTTCTTCCGCGATTACAGATAATTCAAGATAAGAAAGACCAAGTCCTTCATATTCTTCCGGGATGACAGTAGCAGTCCATCCCATCTCGGCAACCTTCTTCCAGAGGTCAGCATCATATGGCTCATCTCCATCGAGGACTCTTCTGACGACTGCCATGGAACAGTTGCTGGCCAGAAAGCCCTGAGCCTGTTCACGTAGCATGTTCTGTTCCTCTGAAAATTCAAAGTTCATGGTTTTCTCCTTTATTAAGCTGGAATTCGTACCGGCAGATCAGTGATGCCGTGTATAAAGTTGGATCGAAGGTATCGGGGTTCAGCCACGACCTCGATATTGTCAAAACGTTTCAGAATTTCTTCCCAAAGTACGGTTAGCTGCATCTCTCCTAGGCGATTCCCGACGCAGCGGTGTATGCCAAACCCGAATGACAGGTGTTGCCTGGGGTTCATACGGTCAATGATGAACTGATTTGGTCTCTCGATAACGGATTCATCTCTATTGCCGGAAATGTACCACATGACGACCTTGTCGCCGGCAGCAATCTGTTTGCCACCTAGTTCCACGGGTTGCATCGCGGTGCGACACATATGTGCCACCGGGCTCTGCCAGCGAATGATCTCAGGGACCATCTTTGTGATGAGTGCAGGGTTTGATTTTAGTTTCGAATATTCGTCCTGGTGTTGGTTCAATGCAAGAACTCCACCGGAAATCGAGTTCCGGGTTGTGTCATTCCCGCCGACGATTAACAAGAGCATGTTGCCCAGGAACTCGTTGGGTAGCATGTTTTTGGTCGATTCGCCATGAACCAGCGTCGAGATCAAATCTGTTCCGGGTTCCGAACTGTTCTGGCGGTCTTTCCACACCGCATCAAAATACTCAAAGCATTTCCACAATTCCTGGAAGCCTTCTTCAGGGGTTTCAAATACCTCAGGGTTGCCAAGGTTCTCAACGGTATCTGACCAGTGAATTAATTTGTGCCTGTCTTCCTGGGGAACTCCGAAAATGGTGGCCAGCATCTGGCCGGTGAGTTCGACAGATACTTTCCGTACCCAGTTGAATTCTTCGTTTCTTGGTAGATTGTCCAGGATGTTGGCGGCCCGTTCCCGAATCAGTTGCTTTAGTTCCTGCAGCCGGGTGGGTGTGAATGAAGGCGCGACAACCGCTCGCTGCTCATCGTGTTTTGGCGGATCCTGCATGATGAACATGGGCAGGTGAAACATCGAGTTTTCGTCTGGATTTTCAACAGGCCGGCCGCCCATTCGAATTCCGCCGTTGTTAATGTCTGAAGAAAATACATCAGGATGGGTGTCCACATGCATGATGTCCCGATATTTGGTGACGGACCAGTAAGGCCCGGACATGCTGTCGGCGCAGTAGTGCACGGGGTCTTCAGCGCGCAGGCGCTCAAAGTATGGCCAGAATTTGTCATGTTCAAATAGTGAGGGATGTGCCGGGTCCAGTTGATCCAATGAGAGGGCGTATGGATCGACATTTACATCGATCGACCATTTTGCCCGGGCTTCTGCGTTGGTTACCGGCCGTGTCTCTTCTGTATTCGGCGTGTTGTTGTCTGACATTCGATGCGCTGTATTACAATCAGGAACCCAATACTAGGGAATCTCCGTTTAAGTATCCATAGTTCCAACAGCATTGCCTGATGCTGTTTGACTGTAGAATCTCTAACAGGTAGCTTGCCTTCTTTCTTTTTAGTCAGGAGATGACCCTTGAATTTCGATTTTTCCGATGATGACAAGATGGTTCAGGACCAGATAAACCGGTTTCTTCGCGACAACTGCGGTTTTGGGGAGTTTCGCTCGGTACTTGAAGGAGAGGCCACTTATTCAGAAAGTGTGTGGCGTGGCCTGTCCGAGATGGGTGTGCAGGGCACCGCGATCTCTTCTGCCTATGGGGGGGTTGAAGCCGGATACCTGAGCCTTTGCCTTGCGGCGAGGGAATTGGGTGCACATCTGGCACCGGTCCCGTTTTCCTCTTCAATATACCTCGCGGCAGAGGCGATTCAAGGTGCTGGTTCAGAAGCCCAGAAAGAGGAATGGCTGCCTAAACTAGCGAGCGGACAGGTTATTGGTACGCTAGCGGTAACTGAAACTGTTCAGGAACCGGTCCCGGAGGACATCACGACGACCTTTGTGAAAGGAAAATTGAATGGGACCAAGTTGGTTGTTCCTCATGGTTTGATGGCTGACGTGGTGGTGGTGCTGGCCCGGACCAATGATGGCTTGTCTCTTGTGCTTGCCCCTTTATCGGATGTGGATCGAAGGTCGATTGACACGGTAGACCCAACCATGGGTTCTGCCACGATCACGTTTAAGGATTCGCCAGCAAAATTATTGGGCCAGCCCCATGATGGCTGGTCAGCTTTGTCTACCGTTTATAACCGGGCGGCGGTGATGTTTGCGTTTGAGCAGCTTGGGGGTGCGCAACGTGCTCTGGACATGGCGGTCGGATATGCCAAAGAACGATTTGCGTTTGGGCGACCCATAGGCTCTTTTCAGGCACTGAAACATATGATGGCCGATATGTATGTTGCCCTGAAACTGGCGGAATCGAACTGTTACTACGCAGCGTGGGCGCTCCAGAACGACTCAGATGATTTGGCGCTCGCGGCCGCGACGGCGCGTGTTTCAGCTACCCAGGCATTCCAGCTTTGTTCCCGTGACAATATTCAGGTTCATGGAGGTATGGGGTTCACCTGGGAGTATGACTGCCATCTTTATTACCGAAGATCGAATTATCTGACCCTGGTGCTCGGGGGACTTTCTGCCTGGGAAGACAAATTGGTTTCAGCGCTGCCAGATGCGGCCTGAGTGTCCTGTCTGATCATGAACCTGATCATGACGGGAGCAACAAAAAATTAGGAGATAGATGATGGAATTTAGCGATACAAAAGAAGAAGCAGCATTCCGGGTCGAAATCAGAACATGGATCGATAACAACGCACCCGACTATTTATTTGAACCCCTTTCATCCAGCGGGTTTGGGTCTATTCAGATAGATGGCTTTGATCCCATGGTTGAGGCGAAGCAATGGCAGAAGACGAAAGCAGAGGCCGGTTGGGCTTGCCTTCAGTGGCCAAAAGATTACGGAGGTCGAGGCGCCACCCCAATCGAGAGTGTGATCTGGAACCAGGAAGAGGGTGTTTATGGCCAGCTTAGCCGTATGTTTATTATTGGTCAGGGGATGTGCGCGCCGACGATGATGACGTTTGCCAATGAAGACCAGAAACAGCGCTATCTTCCGAAGCTGGCGAGTGGTGAAGAGGTCTGGTGCCAGCTTTTCTCTGAGCCAGCCAGCGGTTCAGATTTGGCTGGGCTTCGTACCCGGGCCGAAAAAGATGGCGATGACTGGGTCATCAATGGCCAAAAGATCTGGACATCCGGTGCGCAGCATAGTGACTTTGGTATCCTGATTACGCGAACGGATCCAGAGGTGCCGAAACATCGGGGGTTGACGATGTTTTTTCTGGACATGAAGTCTGTCGGGATAGACATCCGACCGATAAAACAGGCCAATGGCGACAGCGGTTTTAATGAGGTTTACTTCGACAACGTACGCATTCCTGATGCCCAGCGACTCGGAGAGGTCGGGGAAGGGTGGAAAGTATCACTGACCACGCTGATGAACGAACGCCTGGCGATTGGGGGCAGCATTACTACGGGGTTCCCAGAGATCAAGGAGTTGGTTGATCAGCTCCGGATTGCATCGGGCACCGCGATTAATGATCCCGCGGTGCGCTCGAAGCTTGCTGACTGGTACGCAAAGAGCGCTGGTCTTAAAAATACCGCAGCACGTGCGATCTCCGCACTATCCAAGGGAGAAACGCCAGGACCTGAAAATAGCATCGGCAAACTCGTTGCCGGTGGCATGATGCAGGATATTGCCAAGTTTTCGCTCGACCTTCAGGGATTGTCCGGCGCGATTGTCGATCCAGAGATTGCGGCAGGATCCGCTCGCCTGCAGGCGATGTTGATGCGTTCGCCTGCTGTTCGGATTGAGGGAGGTACCGATCAAATTCTCCGTAATATCATTTCTGAGAGAGTGCTTGGGTTACCTGAAGACATGCGGGCGGATAAGGGGATGGCATTCAATAAAATACCGACAGGAAATTAGCCGATGCGTTGCAGGTTTCAATTGGGAGATGATGAGTGAATGGCGCTATAATTCTTTTCCCCAATTGATCGTGGTTTACGGGTGATGCCCCATAAGTTGTTCATCGTTGCAGGAATGCATCGAAGTGGTACAAGCTTGATTGCACGGATGCTAGAGGTGTGTGGCATTCGATTGCCCGGTGAGCTTGTTGGGCCTGCCGAGGATAATCAGAAGGGGTTTTTCGAAGATCGGGCTATTGTTAAGATCAACGATGAACTGCTGCGCGTACTGGGCGTTCGATGGGATAGCATGGATGGTTTTTTTCTTGATAAAGCCAGTTTTTCTCATCCGAAGTTCAACCACCTCAAGAGAAAAGCAAAAGATCTTCTGGTAGAACGTGTTGCGCTGGATACAGATTGGGCATTCAAAGATCCCAGAATTTCGAGACTGACCGGTTTCTGGCTACCACTTATCGAGAAGGCAGAGATCCCCTACAAATTTGTGATTACGGTTCGTAACCCCGCTGAAGTTGCGGGCTCTCTTCAGGCTAGAAACGATATCGACCCGTTGAAATCCCAATACCTCTGGTTGCTGTACAATCTAGATGTGTTGGGTGCTACTGGACCTTCTAGCCGAGTCATTATTCATTATGAAGATGTGATGAATGATCCCAAGGTGCTGGTACGGCAACATGAGTCATTCTTCGGCCCCGTTAATGACGAGGCGCTGGCGTCTTTCAGCAAGGATTTTGTTGCGGCGGAGCTTCATCACAATCAGGAAGCCAGGCTGCCTACTGAGGTCGACCTTACCTGGGGTTTGTATAACAGCCTTAAACAGGATTCCCCGGAAAAAATTCAAAAAATAAGAAACTTGATTGAGCAACAGGATTCTGTTCAGCAGTTGCTCAACTATGCTTCTGTGTTTGAGATAAAGGCTGATGAAGCAAAACTGACCCAGTACGACACACTTACTTCTGTGATAGGCCAACAGCGATTAGACCTGAAAGCCAGGGAAGCCTGGTCGGAAAAACTGGCTGTTGATATAGCGTCACTGGGCGAAAGTCTGGATGAAAATAAAAGGATTAACGAAGAGCTAGTCGCCGAACACGTTGCGCACATTGCGGACCTGATGGAAGGAAATCGACGAACATCAGAAGAGTTTGCACAGGAGTCAATGCGTCTCTGGGGAATTGTTGAAAAGTATCGACTTGAAATAGAAGCAATGGAATCGTCCCATTCTTGGAAACTGACTGCGCCGTTGCGGTCAGTAAGACGAGTCGTTCAGAAAACGCCAGGATATATCGGCCGAAAAATAAGTGGTTTGTTCAAATTGCTAATCTATCGACTTCCGCCGGACAACAGAATTCGCCAGTTGGTCATCAAGATGTATGAACGAAGCTGGTTAATAATGCACGGCGAAGTCGATAATCGCTCGATTCGTGCATCGCACCAAGCCATTATTTCTTCTCGAAAGCAGTTGCTTGGCGCGAAACCATTGCTGAAGGAACTCCCGCTAATTGATATCAGTGTAGTTACCTACAACAGTGAAAAATGGATCGATGGATTTTTTACGAGTCTCTGTGCCCAGGACTACCCGCTCGAGAAAATGGCTATGGTATTCGTGGACAATGGTTCGAAGGATGCGACGGTGTCCGCGTTGAAGCAGTTGGACTGGTCGCAGTTCGCGAATGTTGAGTTTATTGAAAGCAGCAATCTTGGCTACGGGGTGGGTCACAATCAGTCAATAGCCCAAGGTAAAAATGAGTTCGTCTTGGTCACCAACATCGATCTGAAATTTCGTGCGGATAGTCTTATCAGGGCTGTCAGTTTCGCCTGTCAGGATGAGGTTTGCATCGCTTCCTGGGAATTTAGACAGGCTCCCTATGAGCATCCGAAGTTTTACGACCCTGTAACTTTGCAAACGGCATGGTCTTCCCACGCATGTATTCTAATGCGACGGGAAACGCTGAATCTTGTCGGCGGTTATGAAGAGAGAATTTTCATGTATGGGGAAGACGTAGAGTTGTCTTACCGATTCCGCGCCGCTGGCTACAGGTTAAGATATTTGCCTTCTGCTGTCGTTGATCACTATACCTATCAGGAACCGGGAGAAGTGAAACTACTCCAATATCAGGGTAGCACGCTCGCCAATGCTTACATTCGGCTACGGTACGGCTCGTGGTCAGATGTGTTGCGGATTTTCTCTCTTTATTTAAGGCTGGCTGCGGGTAATGCTGGGGTCGAAAACAATCTACAGGTGGTGAGCAAAAATATTGGGTCGATACTTAGTAATGGACTTTATTTTCTAAGAAAAAGGGAGGGCGAGCAGACATTTTCGTTTAGGGACTGGGACTATGAAATTGTCAGAGACGGCGCATTCTTTGAGGCCCCTAAGTTAGCTGAGGATATGCCTCTGGTATCTGTTATTACCCGAACTTATGACGGGCGCGATTCACTATTACGTGAATGCATGCAATCTGTAGCGCATCAAACCTATGGGAACATTGAACACGTCATCGTTGAAGATGGAGGCGCCACGATGACATCCACCATAAAAGAATTCAAAAAATCCTACCCGGATGCCCTGATTAGTTATCACCCGCTAGAGAAAGTTGGTCGTTGCCATGCGGGTAATCGAGGTATGGAAGTCTCTACCGGTAAATTTCTGGTTTTTCTGGATGATGATGATCTGTTTTTCTGCGATCACCTCGAAATCTGTATGGGTGAATTACAGTCGGATTCCGGGTATGCGGCTGCTTACGCCCTGGCATGGGAAGTTGAAACAGAGTTTGATGCTGGGGAATATGAAGAAATGTCTCATGGTACGCCGGGGATTTTTCGCCAGGAGTTCGATCGGAATGTCCTTGCCGATCATAATTTCATTCCTATTCAGTCCATTGTGTTCCAGCGGAAGCTTTTCGAGGAGCACGGAGGATTTGATCCTGAACTGGAAAACCTCGAAGATTGGAACCTCTGGATAAAGTTTGCCAGCAATGCGTCTTTTAAAATGATAGAGAAAACGACTTCAATGTATCGGACACCATGGAATCTTTCGGAAAAATCTCGTCGGCAAGCGACTCTAGACAACTATCTTGAGACTGCTAGGATCAAAAATGAGAGTTACAAGGCGTGAACAAACTGACCTCTTTGATTTACTTGGCCTATTTTGATTTTGCCGTCCAGTATAGGAAGACGATGATCGGGCCGGTCTGGGTGTTGGTGGGGCCGACACTGTTTATTTTGACCCTCGGGCTGTTGTTTGGTGAAGTGAGCAATTCCTCTTCTGATGTCTTTATCCCTCATCTCACGATTGGGTTGATCACCTGGACCCTGATTTCTGGTTTTGTCACCGGCAGCACAACCGTCTTTCAGCGAAACCGGGCGCAGATTATGCATGGCGGCATGTCGCTTCTGAATATCGCCGCGGTTGATGTTATCCGAACGATCATCCACTTCCTTCACCAGATTATAATTGTTATCGTTGTGTTCGTGATCTACGATCTGAATGTCGCACTCAATGCGCTAGTGGCGCTGATTGGGTTGATGGTGTTGGTGATCAATGGTGTTTGGCTGACACTCTTCTTCGGTATGGTGGGTGCACGTTACAGAGACCTGTCGGAGATTGTGACGGCCGTCATGCGAATTGCCTTCCTGGCGACGCCCATTATCTGGTTGCCGGCTGAACGTGGGGCAGGCGGTATCATGGGTGCGTTTCTGACCTATAACCCCTTCTACCATTATCTGGATATCGTAAGAGCGCCTCTGCTTGGGCATGTGGTCACGCTGATGTCAGTCCAGGTTGTCGGTGGAATCACGATTACGGGCATTGTGGTGACCTACCTGTTTTATCGCAGGCTGCACTTTCGTGTGCCTTTGTGGGTATAGACGATGAAAAGTCTCATTGAAGTTGACTGCTGTTCTCTCAGCGTTCCTGTTTTTCAGCCGAACGACCGGCAACTGATGACTAATCCTCTTCAGTTTATTGCAGATTTGTATCTGAGTCGGACACAGCGAGGTGTCGTTAATCTGCTGGACGATATTTCGCTGAAGCTCGAACCGGGCGAGCGACTTGGTGTGATTGGCGCAAACGGGGCCGGGAAGAGCACCTTGCTTCGCCTTTTGGCTGGTATCTATGCCCCGACGTTGGGTGTGCTTCGCACACGTGGCGTCGTCAAAGGCCTTTTTGATATTTCGCTGGGTATGAACCCAGAGGCAACTGGTCTTGAAAACGTCTATATTCGGGGGCTGCAAATGGGCTACAGGCTGAATGAAATCAGGACGATGATCCCCGAGATTCTTGAGTTTTCCGAGCTCGAAGAGGCGATTGAGCGGCCGCTGAACACATTTTCTACCGGTATGCGTTTAAGACTTGCCGTTGCCGTTAGCACGATGAAAGCGCCGGATGTACTGTTGTTGGATGAATGGATAGGCACCGGTGACTCGAGTTTTCGAGACAAACTGCGGGAACGGATGCACAATTTTGTCGATGAATCAGGCGGTCTGGTGATCGCTAGCCACGACGCACCGCTGATGAGAACTCTCTGCACCCAGGGTGTCGTGCTGGAGGCCGGCAGGATTGTCTTCCAGGGAGACCTTGAGGAATCCCTGGATTTCTACCAGCAGAAAGTGGTTAAGGGGAAGCGATCAGTAGGGGCGCGACTCTTGTGAACCGTATCTTGTCCAGTGTGATTTGGCACTATCCTGGGCACAGACCCCTGATTTTCTAAGATCTTCATTCCGATCCATGTAAGTAGCCCAATGAAAGCCTTCCGGAAGATTATAGTCTTCCAATCTGCCCTCTTTCTGACCCCACTGGTGATGATGGCAAATCGCAGATATCTGGTTGTCGATGCCTTCTTTGATGAGGTCCGGGTTTAAAAACAGGTACCTTCGCCATCCGAATTTGCCGGTAATATCTTTGAACTGAATTTCGCGGTTGAGTGCGTCAGCAAAAACGCCCATGTTCAAGCGAAGTATTTCGGGATAACGCTCCTGGGGTGCGCCGTGTATAAATATCCTTTTCCAGAAGGCGTAAAAGCGCATGATTTCTGGTATGTCGATGCTCGGTGCTGGCATATGATGATTGTAGTAGGGGATGGAAATGCCCCAGACCATTGCTTCGTTTATTGCAATGCAATCTTCGACAAATTCAATTGGCTCATCACCAAGTGGTGATAGATAGTAATACTTCCATAACGCCAGAATAGCTCGCTTGAAACCCAGCAGGTTAATGGTTTCGAAATCATGCTTACAGTAAGCCTGCATTATCACCCTGTCTTCCAGCCCCATTGAAATAACCTGGTCGTGCACAATCGTGGCTATTTCATCGTATTCTTGATCGGTATTCTTTATGTCGAATATGACCCGCCCTCCGAGTGATTTGAACAGGTCAAAAAATTCCGGCAGCGTGAGGGTTGTCAGGTGGCCATTATATTTCGCAGTGGCGAATTCTTCGGTGCTGACTTCTTCAAAGGGTTTATCAAAGCCATAGCGTTCTTCAAAACCATTGTGTGCTAGAAAAATACCGTCTTTCCCTTTCACTACATCGATTTCTACAAGCCCAACAGTGGTGAGAGCAGCTCTGATTGCCTCTCTGGAATTGGATGCATGATGACTGTTGTAGTCTCCGCCTCCGTGAGCAATCAAACTGAGCCTTGAATGAGCCAGGTTGGAATTAACCTGTTCGAGACCCTTCTGCTGAATCTCGTCTAGATTCTCGTGTTTATCGGTAATGCGCTTTTCTTTGCTAGCAATCAAGAGTTCTGAGGTTATTTCATTGGCCACATCACCGTTCATGACTGTGCCGCGTAGAATCCTTTGCTGACATGCGCGGAAAAATGGGAGGAGTTCAGCCGGGTTGCCCAGCACCCGTTCCACTGTTTGCACGAGATCTTCGGGGCGGCAGAATAATCCGCCACAATACAGATCGGCGGTTGCGGCGACAAATGGGAAGTCGTAGAGCGTGGCTCCATTGTCTGAGTATTCCCTCATCAGTATCTGAATGACGGGTTTACCTAGTGGCGCTGCCTCAAAAATCGTCGAAGACAGGTCTGAAATGATGCAATCAGCATGTTTCATCATTTCTGTAACGATACCGGCAGAGTTTTCGATAACATTAAGGGCGCTCGCGTCAATGTGCCTAGTTTCCGGGTGCAGGATTGTGACGTGATTACTAATCTTGGATACCTCGTCAACGGATCTCTGCATATCCGGGTTCCTGGCTATATACCAGGTGGGTACAAACAGAGTGATGGGCTTGTTTGGGTCTAGTTCTGCGAGCTTTGCTGCCTCTGCCCTTGAATACTTGGGTGGTGAAAGTAGGTCTGGTGACTTAATGAAGCCTGCTGAGTGTACGCGGGTATGGTTACCTGATTCCGGATAAAAAGTCAGGATTGATCTTGAATGATCTGGTCCGGCAGTAATGATTCTGTCGAAGAATTCGAATCGATCTTTGCTGGCCAAGAACCACTTGAGATTGCTTGCTCCGTGATCAATGCATACTCTTGGGACTTCATTATATTCCGGTGGAGGGTCTTCCGCCGGCTTGTTGAAGTAGACTAGGCAATCAACCGTCAGGTTTCTAGGCAGCGAACGGGTTTGCGTAAATATAGGTGCGATGTTTGCATCTAGCATTTCGTCGACCATCGACATGGCGCAGTCATAGTGTTTTTTTATGTATGTGTCGCCGAAAAGAATTCTGCGAGTTGTATTCGACTGGAGCATTTTGCTTTTCAGATCAGAAGATGAAATATCTGCGGTGCGAGGCAGGTACTCAACGTCACAACTGACCCAGTCAAATTGCCCAACCCAGTCATCACCCATAACCACCAGATCTGCCTTGTGTCGCTTTATGTACTCATCCTTTTGTTTCAGGGATTCCTCAAAAAAAGTTTCGTCTACGTATTCCAGTGCCTGGACGTAAACCCTTCGTTGTTCTTCCGAGAACATCGCGCTCTTGCCTTTGAGGGCATTCAGCGCATCAGTAGAAACGCCAACGATAAGATAGTCGCCCAGTGCGCGAGCGCGTTTCAGGAGTTTGATGTGTCCTTCGTGCAGGAGATCGTAGGTGCCGAAGGTGATAACTCTTTTTTGATTCGAATTTGGGCGTTTACCGGGAAAGAATTTTTTTAAGACCAATTGAGTTGCCGGACCAGAGTAGCTAGGTAGCGAACTATTATACAGGATGCCGCCGCAAGCCTATACTTCTCAGTCTGACTTTTATCGCTTAATGAAAGATTTATCGAGAATCTTCCAGATGTAACCAAGCGCTACTTTAGGCTTTGATGTAGATCTGTTGGAAATGTACCGAGGTAGCGATAAAAGAGCGTCTCGTTTTGCCCGCCATACGGCGCTCATACTCCCCCTTGTCGAGAGCAGGGCGAGTGAAATAAACACTGCTGCCAGGTGGAATGGTAGCGTTAATAGCAGTAGGAGAGATGGAACGTTCTTGAAATAATTATGTTCTACGTTGCGATGGCCATGATAGACCGTAAAGTCGCTTGTCCTGCCTGTGGTTGCTGAGCCAATGTGATGTACGACTGCATCAGGTACGAACAGACAGGGATGTCCGGCGAGTTGTAGTCTGAACCCTATGTCGATGTCCTCTACGTACATGAAGAAAGACTCATCGAAACCGCCTACCTGTCGAAAGGCTCCGAGGCTGTAAAGCCCGGCGCCTGCACATGTGCTGAAAACGGGTTCTTCGACCAGATCTACAGACGCCAGTAGCGCACCGTGATAGCGACGCCAAGGTATCCCTGATATATGTAGTACGTCTCCTGCGCCGTCGATGATATGTGGTGAGTAGGTTTTCAGCATCAGTGGTGCGAAAGAGCCATACTCAGGGTTCCGTAACGCCGCGACCATGAGGTTTTCTAGCCAGCGAGGTTCCGGAAAAGCATCCGGGTTCAAGCAACAAAGATAGTCAATATCAGTCAGATCCTCTGCAGCGCGATTGATTGCAGCACCGTAGCCTAGGTTTTCGTCGAAATACATCACCTCTGTGTTATCGAGCGCTGCCAGTAAGGAGAGGGTGGCAGGGTCAGTTGAGGCATTGTCCACGACGAGTATTCGGTCGGGCTTACAGGTCTGTTCGCTTAGTGCAGCGAGGCACCTGTCGAGCAACTCGCCGCTGTTGTAGCTGACAATAACAATCGCTACGGTCACGATGTGGCGATCCGCGCATCAAACACGCTGAAATATTCATCGAAGAACGCACTTCCGTCGACCGATGTCGCGAATTGATGTCGACTGGCTCGGTTAGCCTTGAAATGGGTAACTCCTTTGTGGGCGCCTTTGGCAAGTTCAACGTTAACTTCACCTCGCTTATAGGTGCAGATTTCAGGTTTGAACAAAGCAGCCGCTGCCAGAGGGTCATGAAAGTGGAGTAATTCGCGTTCCTGGAACCAGATGCTGGACCAGTCCAATACGATCTCCAGTAGTTTATCGCCCTTGAATTTTTTAGCGACCTGATCGGGCGTCATACTCAACTGCCAGGTTACATCTAGCCCATACGCGCGTAGAGGAACGCCTGAGGAAAAAACGATGGCAGTAGCATGGGGATCAACGATTGCGTTCCATTCGGTCGGGCCCCATGGCGTTGGATAGTCAGAGAATTTCCCACCCATAATAACAAGCTCTTTGAGCAGGTGAGGGATCTGGGGGTCCGATTTAAAGAGAGTTGCGATATTGGTGAAGGGCCCCACCGCCAGTAGCGTTACTTCACCTGGGTTCTGACGAATGGTCGTTCGCATAAAGTCTATTGCCTGCCCTTCCGGAAAACTGGACGGGGTGCCAGTCAGCCGTTTTGCCTGAGCTGCAGATAGCTGCCGCTGCTCAATGACCAGGGGTTTTTCTATTCCGGGGTAGATAGGGATGTCTTTCCCCGCAGCCTCACACAAGGTTTTCACCAGGTTTGCGCGATTGACTGCATCGCCTGTGACAGTGGTTACGCCAAGTAAATTGCAGTTGGGTTTCTTTAGTAGATAGGATAAAGCGACGGCGTCATCTATATCACTGCCGATATCGGTGTCCAGTAGTACTTTCAGCGGCATTGTTGTGGGTACTGTTTTAGGCGCTGAACCGATCGAAAAGGGAGTCGCTGCAGCTGCTGCTAAAAATCCGCGTCTAGTTAACATGATCCCTTAGGAACTCGAAAGCGTTGGGTTTGTGTTGTTCGAGCTCTGATGATGAGAGGCCCGTTAGCTCGTAGGGCAGTACCAGCCAGTTATCGGTTTTATGTTGAAAATAATCCGGAGTTCGCTCAGTTCGACGTGAAGCGGGTTTGTACCACAGAGCCGCAACCTTGAGGGCCTTCGGCATATTTCGCTTTAGGCGTGATTCCAGCCTGGCAATAACGGCTTGAACATTCATGCCGGTGTTGAACACGTCATCGACAATTAACAGACTATCGTCGGTATTAAGGTTTTCCAGCAGGTACTGGGTGCCGTGAACTCGAACCTGTCGGTCCGGGTTGTTGACTGTCTCGTTGTAGTTGCTCAGGCCCTCATATGAGGTTCTTATGGAAATATGATTGGTTATGACGCCAAGAGTTTGCAAACACTCCTGGACGTAAATCCCAACGGTGCTGCCCCCTCTCCATAATCCGATAATGAACGTTGGCCTGAAGCCTGAGTTAAAAATTCGGACACCAAGCCGAAAGCTATCTTCCATAACGTCCTGTTCAGTCAGAAACTGCTTGTTTCTCACAACCAACTCACTTTACGCTGTTGCTATACTTAGAATGGAGAATACCAGCTCAGTGACGGAAAAACTTTATCTCGATGCACAGACCTTGTTAGAAGACAGTTGGCAGCTAGGGGCGATGGTTGCTGATTCCGGGTTTCAGCCGACGTTTATCGTTGCCATTTGGAGAGGCGGGGCGCCCATAGGTGTTGCAGTTCAGGAAATGCTCAAGGCACGTGGTATAGATGCTGACCACATTGCTATTCGAACAGCCTCCTACCAGGGAATCGATGGTCGTGATGACGAGGTTCAGGTGTTCTCAATGAACTACCTGATCAAAAACATCAGTCATGATGACAGCGTTTTGATTGTCGATGATGTGTTTGATACCGGTCGCAGCATAGAAGCTGTTATTGATCACCTGCGGGAAAAGGCGAGGCTTAATATGCCGGAAGATATCAGGATCGCAGTACCGTACTACAAACCAGCCCGGAATCTTTCTGGACGCGTGCCTGACTATTTCCTGCATGAGACTGAGCAGTGGCTGAAGTTTCCTCATTCCCTGGAAGGTCTGAACGTTGACGAGATCAAGATGCATCGATCGACGCTGGCGGCAATTCTGGCCGAGGCTGATAAAACGTTCGTTTAGACCTGATAGATAGCGACATCTGAGAGCAGCCAGTGCAGCCGGCACCTTGTGAACTTAATGAGCGGCCAGCCTTCCGGGCAAGAACTTCTTGACCTGGTTCAATCCGTTGATGATAAACACAAAGAAATAAATTGAGCATTCCAGATGGTTGGTTAACGTCTCGGCTTCCCGTGATGGGTATTTTGGCTATCGCGCTTTCATGTGAGGCGCTGGATTAGCGGCTTTCATTGAGTCGATGATCAATGGGGTGTTTCTTAACGCACTTTTATCGACCTGACGGTCGGAACCGCTTAAAATTTCGTGTTAGCCTGCAGTTTCGTGAAATGCGGCTGTGTAGTGCTCACTGGGAAGGAGGCGATACGTTGCGAGCCAACCAGTATAATTTGCAGCAGAGGGAAGAATGGAAAATAACATTGGATTGATATTAAGCAAAAGGGCTCAGCTAAGCGGGTCGACCGAAGCCTACGTCGATAGTAATTCTGGTCTTCGGCTAACGTTTAGAGAATTGGACTCTCGTTGTAATCAGGTCGCCAACATACTTGTGTCGAAAGGAGTAGTGAAAGGAGACCGCGTTGCCATCATGATGATGAACAGTGCTGAGTTCTTTGAAGCTTATTTCGCTATAGCCAAAATTGGTGGAGTAGTGGTTCCGCTTAACTGGCGGCTGGTCGCGGATGAACTGGAATTCATTATAAAAGACAGCGGTTCGACGGTGTTGTTGTTTGGTGATGAGTTTGTTGACCTGGCTGCAGACCTCCATGGTCGAGGTGACAAAACGAATATCGAGTGCTGGCTTCATTCCGACGGTATGGATGGTGGTACATCTGGTTTTTCAGATAAATACGAGTCGCTGCGGCAGGCATCACCCACTGTAGAGCCTGAAATCACTGCGGTAGATGATGACCTGCTCTACATTATGTATACCTCTGGAACTACTGGGCTACCGAAGGGCGTTGTCCATACTCATTCAACAACTATTTGGGCGCTTATTACCTTTATGGCGACAGCCGACGTGCATGCGGGGGACAAATATCTCGCAGCGTTACCCATGTTTCATGTCGGTTCTCTGACGCCCATCACATTGAATGTTTACAATGGCACGACAAGTGTTGTGATGCGCGAATTCGACCCTGTCCGTGCGTGGGAATTGTTTGAGGAAGAGGCAATCACAACTGCTCTGCTTGTCCCGGCAATGTTAAACTTTATGATTCAAGTAGAGGGGCGGGAGAAATACGACTATTCTTCACTTCGGTGGATTCAAAGTGGCGCATCGCCTCTACCGGTAAGTCTTATCCAGCAATATGCTGATTTACAGATAGACGTCCACCAGATCTATGGCCTCACCGAAACATGTGGGCCTGCGTGTCTTATCACAGGGAAAGATGCGATCGCAAAGATAGGCTCAACCGGCCGGGGATTTTTCCATACGGATATCAGGATTGTGACTGAGGATGGTTCCGATGCCGCGCACCATGAGCAGGGCGAGGTCTGGGTTCGTGGCAGACATATTATGAAGGAGTACTGGAATCGCCCGGAGGCTACTGCGGAAACCATTACCCAGGATGGCTGGCTCCGAACGGGTGACGTGGCAACAATCGACGAAGACGGATATGTCTATATCCAGGACAGGATCAAGGACATGATCATCTCCGGTGGTGAGAATGTTTATCCGGCGGAAATTGAGAATGTCATCCTTAACCATCCGGATGTGTCCGAGGTGGCTGTTATCGGACAACCGAGTGAGAAATGGGGCGAGTCACCCTATGCTATTGTTGTCAGGAAAGGTGAATCACTCACAGATTCTGATGTGGTTGACCACTGTAACGGTAAGCTTGCGCGATTCAAACTCCCGGTTGGCGCTTCGTTTATCGATGTTATTCCCAGAAATGCTAACGGCAAGGTTTTGAAAAGGTTACTCCGAGAACAGTTTCCCGGCCCAGCACCTCGGTAGCAGACACATCCAATGAAAAAAACATTATTCGTTGTTCTAGTCTTTTTGTGCGCGCCAGCGTTTTCTGACTCGCTCCTCAGTAGCATGGTGGTTGAAGTAGGCCCGGAAGAAACGCTTGTTCTAGAGAGGATTGAGGACGCGTCCATTAAAATCGATGGCTATTTGGATGAAGATACCTGGGGTCATCTGACAGCCTATGATGAGTTTGTTGTCATCGACCCGGATACGCTTGCAGACGGCGTTCATGCAACTCGGGTTCGAATTTTCTACGATAACACTGGCATTTATTTCGGTATCGACATGGAGCAACCTGCTGAAACAATCATTTCCCGATTGTCCGGCAGGGATAAACGGGACCTGAATCGAGACTCTATCAACGTAACGCTGGATACTTCGGGTGAAGGGCGCTACGGCTACTGGTTTGGTCTGAACCTGGGTGATTCCCTGATGGACGGCACGCTCTTGCCTGAGAAGAATTTCTCCAGCGAGTGGGATGGTGCCTGGAGAGGTGCTAGTCAGCTAACCAGCCATGGCTGGTCAGGCGAGATTCACATTCCCTGGGGATCGGTGGCTATGCCTAGTGTGGATGAGCATCGTCGTCTTGGGCTCTACATGTCTCGAAAAGTTGCTTATGTCGATGAGCGCTATGGCTGGCCGGCGTTGCCGCAAACCATACCCAAATTCATTTCCGAACTACAAAGCTTGAGGGTCTCTGGCGTTAACCCAAAGCAACAGTTCAGTATCTTCCCTTTTACGTCGGTGACCCAGGACAGGGTTGATGATCAGGTTCGATACAAAACCGGTGCAGACTTTTTCTGGCGGCCTTCTTCAAACTTCCAGTTAACCGCGACCGTCAATCCTGATTTCGGCGCAGTCGAATCTGATGAGGTGGTTGTAAACCTGTCAGCGACAGAGACTTTTTTCCCCGAAAAACGATTATTTTTTCTTGAAGGACAGGGGATTTTTGTGACATCCCCCCGAGCAGATACCCGGGGAGAGGGCGTAGGAACTGGCGGTGCCCCGACCACGATGGTTAATACCCGACGCATTGGTGGGCAACCTTTGGAACCGGTGACGGGTTCGGATATCACGATTCATGAGCGCGAGTTGCGCCAACCAGTAGATTTGATCGGTGCAGTAAAAGTGACCGGTCAGTCGGGACCCTTGCGGTATGGCCTACTTGCGGCGTTCGAAGATGATTTTGAGTTTGACGCTCAGCGATCGGGAGACCCGTTCCACCTGGCGGCTGAGACGAGTGATTATGGTATCGCGAGGGTATTGCTAGAAGACGCACCAGGAGGAAGTTACAAGGCCGTAGGCGTAATGACTACGGCTACCTTAAACGATCGAAGAGATGCAAAAACTCATGGCCTGGATGCTCATTACCTGTCAGAGGATGGTAAATGGAAGCTCGATAGCCAGATGTTTATGTCGGACATCGATGATGTAGATACCGGGTTCGGTGGGTTTATTGACCTTGAGTACACCTTCCGGCAGGGCGTGGTTCAGCGGGTCGGCATTGAATATCTGGATGATCATGTTGATCTTAATGACTTAGGGTTTCTTTCCAGAAAAGACAATTTCAGAATTCGTACTGCCCATGTACGCCAGAATTCAAATGTCAGCTGGGCTCGTGACAATGAGTTCGATATTCGCGGTTTTGTGCAGCGTAACCGTGATGGCTTGTTCACCGGTGGTGCAGTATTTGTTTCAAACCGCATGACGTTTGAAAACCTGTCTAAATTGACGTTTCGCGCCAGTTTTAATCCCGAGTACTATGATGACCTGAACAGTTTTGGTAACGGCGCTTATCGATTGGCCAGGCGTCACTTTGGTGGTTTTATCTGGGAATCAGATTCGTCCCAACCATTCAGTTATGCTATTGGCGCCGGTTATAGTCAAGAAGACCTTGGTGGCGGAACAGACTTCGTCAAACTTATCGCGAACTGGCGACCCAGCGACCGGTTCGCACTATCAGCGAATATTGGATACCGAAATCGCGATGGCTGGCTGCTCTATCAGGAAGATCGCAACTTCACCACTTTTCAGGCGGAAGAATGGTCTCCAAGGGTCAGTGCAGACTACTTCCTGTCTGCGAAACAGCAACTACGGTTCTCGGTTCAATGGGTCGGGGTAAGGGCGAAGGAAGACAAGTTCTATCTGGTACCGGGCAATCCCGGTGATTTGATTCCAACCGCCAAACCAGAAGGTCCTACAGACAGTTTCAGTTTGTCGCAGATGACGCTTCAGTTGCGCTACCGGTGGGAGATAGCGCCGTTATCAGATTTATTCCTGGTCTATACCCGGTTGGTTGATGAAGGCTCTGCGCTAAAGAGCTTCTCAGATACCTTCTCTGATGGGTATGATGAACCGCTGGGTGATTACCTGGTGCTGAAGATCCGATATCGGTTTGGATCGTAAAGGAGTTAACGCTTGGCAAGATACGATTACTATTGTGATGCGAATGGGCAGACCATTGAGGTGGTCCATAGTATCTCTGCGCTGGTGAACAGTTGGGGTGACTTGTGTCAATTGGCCAGCAGGGATATAGGCGAGACAGATGAGAGCTCGCCCGTCAGGAAAATCATTACCACGGCACCGATGGCTAATACACCGGCTGGTAACAGCGAGTTAAAAAACCTGGGGTTCACCAAGCTTGAGAAACGCTACGATGGTACATACGAGAACGTGACTCGTACCGGTACCGAGAAAAGATTTCTCGATCCCAAAGACCCGAGTTCAATGCCACACCTTCACAAAAAAATCAGCGATTAAGCGACTAGAAGTGGAACGCCACCTGTAATCGGTCGACGTCCTGTGAAGAGCCAGAGGCTTGCATTAAACTCAAACGTTTCGACCCTGAAACCAGGTCCAACATTTCTGTCTAGTTCTTCTGTGCTTCCTTCTGGGGTTCGTTGTTCGAGCGTTCAGCCAGCTCTTTCTCCAGCAGGTAGTCCATCACGTCCAGCATTCGTTTAGGACCGACACTGCCTGAAGTACGCACCAGGTACTTTCCCTGAATCACGATGGAAGGGACCATGGCAACCTTCAATCGACGAGCCATGTTGTCTGCCTTGGAGAGTTCTGAAGCAACCCCGGCCGAATTGAAGGCGTTTATATAAGCCTGCTTCTCTCCGCCCATTTGTTCATAGAATTCTGACAGGCTTTCCAGATCGGTGAATGCTCTTCCGCCAGCGTGTACGGCCCTGAAAAAAGGCGTGTGGTATTTGTCATGTTCCCCTAATTCCTGGTAAGTCAGGAAGTTTTGGCCGAGCAGGCGCCAGTATTTGCTGGATATCGCGGGTGTCTGTATGAATTTAATGGAACCGCCCTTTTCCTGGACCCAATCAGCCAGAATAGGGTCAAAGTTGTAGCAATGGATGCAGGCGTAGCCGAAAAACTCCATCACCTCGATCTGGTCGGACCGAATCCTTCGTGGATTCTCTATCAACAGGTAGTGTTCACCCTCGATGAATTCACCTTGTGGCGCATCGTCTACGGTCATCCAGAATAGATACGCTGCTGCGGCGAGAACGACCCCGGAGAGTGAGGCTGCGGCTATTTTCTGTTGTACCAGCACTCGTGATTGTTTCCTTGCCATAGGTCAGGCCTTTTTTGATTAAAGAAAGTATTATAGGGAGCGATTATCTTAAGCAGAAGCGAATTGATGAACGATCTTATTGCAGAGTCCCTTGAATTGCTCAGTGAGACTGATGCGGATATCTACGCAAGGGTTTACGAGCATTTCTTTCGCATGAACCCGGGCGCAGAAGAGCTGATGACCCACATGGATGAATTGACGCGCGGACGGATGCTGGAAGAAGTCACTCGCCTGTTAATGGTAGACGACCTTGGGGCAGAGTCTGCTTACGTGGCGTTTGAGTACAATAATCACAAGACCGCCTATAGCGTTCAGAGCAGGATGTATCGTCAACTGTTCGATGCCTTTGCTATTGCCGTAAAGGAAATTGTAGGTCTTGCCTGGCGCCCGGAGTTTGATGAAGCCTGGGTGAGTCGAGCGAAGGAACTTGAGCAGGCGTTTGATTTGGGATAACTGCCAGGCGTCTGGTTCGTCTGGTGCTATCCCTCGACGACTGACTTCACGACCGTGTCGATCGAGCGTTTTTAGTGACAACGTTCGGGTGGAATCGCAGAAGATTTCCCATGGGTGCGGCTTTGAACCCGGTAGCACTCATATTGATGTTGGTTGTTGCCCTGCCTTGATGTGTGATCTTGTTGAACGCTGCATACAGGGACATTGACTAGCGGGCTGAACCCATGGCGCTTAAGAACAAGACACTCTTCTATTACGGGCTTACTGATCTTCCGATCACAATGTCGCTGTTCCCTGTCGTTGTGTTTATTCCTATGTACTATACCGGTGAGATGGGAGTGTCGTTGGGCCTCGCTGCGATGATCATGCTGGCTGTTCGGGTCAGTGATGTTTTTACCGACCCGTTTTTTGGGTATATAACAGATCGGTTTCCAACGCCCTGGGGGAGGCGGCGTTTCTGGATTGTACTCTCGACGCCAATCATGATGTTGTCGGTGTACCAGTTGTTTCTGCCGCCGCAAGGCGCTGGACCCTGGCACATGGGCATATGGATGTTTGTCCTGTCAATTGCCACCACCATGATGATCATCCCTTATTACGCGTGGGCGGCGGAACTCTCACCAGATTATAACGAGCGATCAAAGATCACCGGCGTCAGATCGATGATGGGCGTGGTCGGAAGCCTTGCGGCACAGTTGGGCCCGGTCATTGCTGCCTTTTTCTTCGCGATGACGGGTACTTCAGCGGTGTTACAGGTTGTTGGAATCACGATGCTGGTGATCATGCCCATCTGTGTGTTTTTTACAGTGACAAAGGTGCCCGAGCCGACTGAGTATGTTAGTTCGCGCACACCGATCATGGAAGGTTTGAAGCTGATGGTCAGCAATAAGCCTTTTCTGCGATTGATCATCGCCTTCATGGTTAGCTCAACGGCGCTATCGATAACAACCCCGCTTTACCTTTTCTTCATTACCTACGTTCTTGACGCAGAAGACAAAGCCATCTACATGCTGACTTTTTTCTACCTCTCGAATATGGCTGCGGTTCCATTCTGGGTATGGTTGTCCACAAAGATCGGTAAGCACAGGGCTTATGTCGGTTGCTTCACGCTGATTGGGTTGGCACATCCATTTTATCTGTTCCTTGGCGAGGGAGACTTCTGGTACATGCTGCCCATCACGATCGTGACAGGCTTCGCTGCAGGTGGGTTTGCTGCATTGCCGAACTCAATGAAGGCCGACGTGATTGACCTTGATACCCTGACGACCGGGGAGAACAGGGCAGCGCTGTTTTTCTCAACCTATTCTTTTACCTACAAAGCGGCGGCGTCTATTGGTAGCAGCATTGGACTCTTTGCCTTGGCCCTCATTGGGTTCAACACGATGGAGCCGGTACTCAACACCCCGATGCAGCTTTGGGGACTTAAGTTCCTGTTTGCGATGTTCCCATCGATTTTCTACCTGAGCGCCTGTGCAATAATCTGGAATTACCCGATCACTGAAGAACGACATGCGGAAATGAGAGCTGAGTTGGAAGAAAAGAATCGTGCAGTGACGCTTGGCGCAGGGTCTTAGTGATACAGGCGCTCGTTACCTGGGGACGGCAAATAGTTCTTTACCGTCCCAGTCAATCGACATGACCCTCACCAGCTCGTAGAAATTAAGTAATGTTGGGCTGGATTCGTAGATCTCAATCATGTGACCCAATGTCGCCGTGGCGTCGATAAACCCAAATTCAACACCCCCGGTTTTTGTCTTGCATCTGGTAGCAAGAGCCAGTCCCGAGTCGTCAAACTGCCTGACTGCAGTGTCAAAGTCGTCAACAAAGATCGCCGTGTGGTGCAGCCCTTCCTGCTCTTTGGTGTACATGTCCCTGAACGGCGTATTCGGACTTTCGTCTTCCTGACGTACCAGTTCAACCATTACCTTTCCCCACTGACCATAGGCAGAAGTATGTACAAAGTCGGTCGCGACGCCGCGATGCTCTGCTGATTCAAGAAGGATGTTCTCACTGAGAATAAAAGGTCCGGCACCAAACTGCCGGTGCATTCGTGCTGCGGCCTCGCGTACATTTGTTACGTGATAAGCGATCTGGACGATGTCCAAATGGGAAGTATTTGATTGGCTCACGTGTATCCCTATAGAAGGTCTGTATCTCCTGCTATGAAATCAGATTTCGGTTAACTTGTCTAAGCAACCTGACGGGTTCAGACGCCTGTTCTTGCCTGGCATCGTCGAGTTCGTTCTTGTTCGTTGACCTGTCTAAATCCTTTAAGGTTAAAAAATATCCATATTGTGTCCCTCAAAAGGCCCGCTCAGGATCTTGCTGCATTCTCACAAAGAGGCAGACGATAGCCTTTCCAGTATGCGTAAAGTCGTGTTGTAATGGAAAATGAAGTCAGTAAAAAGGAAATAGTATATGTCTACCGTAATGATAGTCGGTGCCACACGTGGTATTGGATTGGAATTGGCGAAACAATACGCTGCAGAAGGAAACACCGTTATTGCGTGCGCCAGGGATAGCGGCGCTGCAGAGCAGTTGGATGCGCTTTCGAGCAGCTCAGATAATATTTCAATTGAGCAACTGGACATTTCTGATCCGGCATCAATTGAAGCGGCCGCTGCGAATATTGGCACCGGAGCAATTGATACCGTGATAGTCGTTGCGGGCGCACGTGGCGGCGCTCGTCAATCTCTTGATGATCTGGATATTGAGGAGTGGCACAGTTCGCTCAACACCAACACGATTGGTCCTACTCTGGTGGCGCGAGCATTCAAGCCTAATCTGCTTGCCTCGGGGAAGGGTAATTTCATGATTCTCTCCAGCCAGTTGGCTGCGTCTACCTGGCCAATGGGTGGGATGTATATCTACTCAACCACCAAAGCAGCGGTCTGCAAAGTAGGACAGATACTGTCACTCGATTGGGCTCAAGATCCCATAATCGTCTCCGTTATGCATCCTGGTTGGGTTCAGACTGATATGGGCGGTCCGAGAGCCCAGATTACCGTTGACGAAAGTGCCTCAGGTATTCGAAACGTTGTTGCAGGATTGACCAAAGAAGATTCGGGTAACTTTTATAAGTGGAATGGTGATATCCATCCCTGGTAGTCCTTACTCTATAGCCTATACTCTGTTGTTAAAGTTGAAGAAGCTGGTGGCACTGTCGTGTGTTGCCAGCGGAATCAATATCGATTCCATTGGTTGAACGATATCGTCCGTATATTAGATTCAGGAATCTCAGCCGAGCGACAGAATAGACTTTTGTAGGTTAGCTAATAAGTCTTATTCTTTTTCGCAAACTGCGTTCATCGCGCAATATCTTGCTCCTCGGTACTAGTCACGCTACTGTTGCGGCTCTCTGTTTGCCGGCGGCGTCATGTCTGCTCATTTTGCTACTTTTATATTGCGTTTTCGTTGGATGGTTATTTTGGCGACCCTGGTCGTTGCAGGCGTCAGTTCCTGGGGATTGCAGTTTATTTCCATTTCCACTGAGCCGCGGGATAATTTTGGCGCTGACAACCCCCAGTTAGTGGCGTTCGAAAACCTCGAGTCTAATTTTTCGCGAGTAGAAAACATATTTTTTGCCATCGCTCCTGATGATGGCAAAGTCTTCACCCCTCGCGTACTGAATATCATTGAGTCACTGACTGAAGAAGCATGGCGCACCGCTTACGTCAACCGGGTCGATTCCTTGACTAACTATCAACACACCTATGCACAAGAAGATGACCTTATCGTTGAGAATCTGGTGGAATTTCCGGACCAGCTCTCGTTAGCGCAGTTAGAGGAAAAGCGCGCCATTGCCATCTCTGAGCCTTTGGTCGTGAATCGTTTGATCTCAGCCGATGGACAGGTGGCAGGTATGAACCTGGATTTTGGTTTTGGCAACGCCGACGGTGATCACCAAGAACAAGCAAGTGAGTGGGCCTTGAAGAAAAAAGCTGACATCATGGCTGCTCACCCGGACATCAAGGTTTACGTCTCTGGAACGGTGATGATATCCGCAGCATTCTCGAGCACTGCTGCTAAGGATATGTCTACCCAAACGCCGTTGATGTACCTATTTGTGCTGGTACTTATTGGTTTGCTGCTGCGGTCCTATGCGGCTCTATTTGGCGTGTTTGTGGTTACGCTGCTCAGTATTACATCTGCGATGGGAGTCTTCGGTTGGACGGGCCAGGAGATTTCTCCCATGTCGTCGACCACGCCGGTGATTATCCTTACTGTGGTGGTGGCACATAGCATACATCTGCTGGTCAGCTATTATCAGAGTATTCGCGAAGGACGGCAAAAATATGAGTCCATGCATGAAGCCCTGGATCTTAATTTGCGGCCCATTGTACTGACCAGCATTAGCACGGGTATCGGTTTTCTCAGTCTTAATTTCCTTGCTGATGTTCCCCCCATTCAAGACGTGGGTAACATGGTGGCAGTTGGTGTTGTTTTCGGGCTTGTCTATTCGGTGACATTTTTACCCGCACTGGTTTATGTTCTGCCCAATCGGGTGACGCCGAGCAAGTCGATTGCTGTGACATCAATGAACAGGTTTGCAGACTGGGTCATTGAACGGCGTCATCAGTTGCTAATAGTCAGCAGTGTGATCGCCATTGGCCTTCTATCCCTGGCGCCGATGAATGTCATCAGTGACAAGTTCTCGGAGTATTTCAAGGATGATTATTATTTTAGAATCGACACAGACTTCCTGGACAAAAATCTGGGGGGACTTTACCTGATCGAATACTCTCTGGACTCTGGCGTCGAACAAGGTGTTTCCAATCCAGATTACTTAAATCGCATTGAAAATTTTGCCAACTGGTACCGGCAACAGCCTGAAGTGAAACATGTCAGCACCTACACAGACATCGTTAAGCGGCTGAACAAAAATTTGCACGGTGATGATGAAGCTTTTTATACGCTACCCGCTAGTCAGGAATTGGCTGCTCAGTACTTATTATTGTATGAGTTGTCTCTTCCGTTTGGACTGGACCTTACTAATCAGCTGAATTTTGACAAGTCGTCCTCTCGCATGCGCGTATCATTTGCTGCTATGGGCACGCAGGAGTTCATCGACATTCAAGCGCGTGCGAAACAGTGGCTACAGGCTAATGCTCCGGAGTTTGTTCAGGAAGGGTCCAGCATGTCGCTGATGTTCACCCACATTGGCATTAGGGTTATGATGGGCAGTATCAAAGGCGCGCTGATAGCCTTGGTGCTGATCAGTATTATCCTGGTGATCTCCCTAAAATCACTGCGTATTGGTCTGATTTCTATTGTGCCGAACATATTGCCAGGGATGGTAGGTTTTGGCGTTTGGTATTTACTGAGGGGCGAGGTGGGTATGTCCACATCGATGGTGCTCGGCATCACGATGGGTATCGTGGTAGATGATACGGTACACTTTCTCAGTAAATATATTCGAGCACGACGAGACCGAGGTTTGTCGGTGGAAGATGGTGTCCGATACGCCTTCAGCACGGTGGGTGTTGCCTTGTGGGTAACTACCATTGTGTTGGTGGGCGGATTCTTGATCCTTGGCACTTCAGACCTCGCCAATAATGGCGACATGGGTCTACTGGTTGCTATCGTTATCTCTATCGCGCTGATATTTGATTTTATTTTGTTGCCGCCACTGTTGATGTTGCTCGACCGAGGAGACTGGGTAGAAGAAAAAAATACGCTGGGACGAGCAGCATAGTGCCGTCGTTACCGGCCTGGATTTTCGCTGCTGACTAGTTTGCCAATTGATTATATGGAGTAGTATTAATGATGAAACGACGGTGGACCCGACATTTTTTCTCTGTACTTGGCCTGGTGTTGGCCGGTGCAGCAATAGCTGAGTCGGCCGAAGAGAAAGGGCTTGCGATTGCCATCGAAGCAGACCTAAGAGATCAAGGCTGGATCGATAGTCAGGTTCAAATGGAGATGGTGTTACGTAACGCCAAGGGTAACGAAAGTAGGCGACGCGTACGACTGAAAACACTTGAAGTCAGTGACGATGGCGACAAGAGCCTGACGATTTTTGACACACCGGCGGACATCAAGGGTACAGGTTTACTCAGTTTTTCTCACAAGCAAGGTGATGATGATCAATGGTTATACTTACCGGCACTGAAGCGGGTCAAGCGCATCGCCTCGCGGAATAAGTCTGGTCCCTTTGTCGGTAGTGAGTTCGCCTTCGAGGACCTCTCTAGCCAGGAAGTCGAGAAGTATACTTATCGTTGGTTGCGGGATGAGACATTTGAAGGTCAGGCAACATTCGTGATCGAACGTCGGCCGGTCGACAAAAATTCCGGTTATACCAGGCAAGAGGTGTGGGTTGACCAGGAGCATTATCGTTTGTTGAAGGTTGACTACTATGATCGCAAACAAAGTTTGCTCAAGACCCTTCGCTCGATCGGTTATACGCAGTATATGAACAAGTACTGGCGTCCCGCGAAGATGGTAATGCTCAATCATCAGAATGGCAAAAGTACCGACTTACTCTGGAATGAGTATCGGTTTAGCACCGGGCTCACAGAAAAAGACTTCACTCGCAACAGCCTGCAACGCGCTCGCTAATACATGCGAGGTTCGGTTTCTTTGCGATTGGTTATGGTCTGCGTGGCGGTTTATGCAACATTTAACGCGCCAAACCTGGCCGCTGCCAACTATTGGTCTATTGGCAGCTATAGCGATCAGCGCAATGCACTGAACGAAGCTGCCAGAATTCAACCCGTACTTAGCTCAGCCGTTATCATCCAACCCCCGAGTTCTGCCAACACCAACTACCGGCTACTGATTGCCGCCGATGACCCTTCAGTGAAGCCGTCACTGGAAAGGCTTGGCATAAAGGGGGTTTGGTCGGTGACGGTTAATGGCGACCTGGAACAAGTGTTCCGCACAACCAACGATACGGCGACGGGTACTGAAACTCAGGCAGATAGCGCGGTAAAACCAGGCATCAATGGTTCTACCTCCTGGGGTGTCGCGGGCAGCTTCGACGACCAGGAAAATGCTGTGCAACTTGAGGCGCAATTAGCTGATCATTTCGAGCAGGTTAGCGTCAAAGAATTCCTCATCGACGGGCGCACGCTTTATCGGGTCCTGGTCGGGCCGATGAATGATCCAACCACCGCACGCAAAATGCAGTTAAGCGAAGTTGATCTCTCGGCTCTTTGGATATTACGTACTGAGGTTCAGTTCACAGCGCTAACGTCCGTTCACATAGCGCCCAACGGGCCAAATATGGTGCCTGACGGGCGAAATATAGCACTGCCAACAATTGGTGACACCGCGGGTGCTGGTACCCGTGCTCTTCCGGCTAACAGCCGGGCACTTCCAACGAGCGGCATAAAGAACGACGAGTACAATTTAGCCAGGCTAGCGATAAAGGACCCACCGCTTATAACCGAGAATAAATCCAACGGGCGTTGGTCTTCTGAAGTTGGCTTTGAGTCTCGTGTATTCCGCGACCCTGGGCTCTTGAATCTTGAACGTCATCATGCCGCCATGAGTTTTCAGGCTGAGTATTATCAGACCTGGAACGACGGTGATGATATTTTTGCCTTTGTTCCCTTCGCCCGAATCGATGCGCAGGATGACGAGCGGACCCACTTCGATATTCGTGAGTTAACCTGGGTGCATGTAGCAGATAATTTTGAACTGCGCAGTGGTATACGGAAGGTGTTCTGGGGGGTGACCGAATCGCGACATCTGGTCGACATCATCAATCAAACGGATACCGTGGAAAATCCGGATGGTGAAGAAAAGCTAGGTCAGCCGATGATTAACCTGTCTTTGCTCCGCGACTGGGGCGTGTTTGACCTTTATTGGCTCATCGGGTTTCGTGAACGAAAATTCTCTGGTCCGGAAGGCCGACCGGCTTATCCCTTCGAAATATCAACAGACCAGTCAGAGTATGAGTCCAGCGCAGAAGCGCGGCGTAGTGACTTTGCTGTCCGTTGGGTGCAGAGCATTGGCGAATTGGAGCTCGGCATTTCTCACTTCTCTGGTACAAGTCGTGAGCCGAGGCTGGTGCCCCAATTCATCTTAGAGAATAACTTACCAACGTCTGTGATTCTGATACCTTTTTATGATGTCATCGAGCAAACGGGATTGGATGCGCAATTTTTTTTAGGTGACTGGGCGTTCAAGTTAGAAGCAATTAGCAGAAGCGGCCAGGGCAATCGCTATGCGGCAGCCACCGCCGGCTTCGAGAAGACATTCGTTGGTTTCGCCGGTGGCAGAGGCAATCTGGGCGTGATCGCAGAGTACCTATTTGATGAGCGTGGCGCCGAAGGCCCGGCAGTAGGGCAAGATGATATTGCCTTGGGATTACGCTACGCATTTAATAATGCCGCAAATACTACCGCTCTGCTGGTTGCGCTGATTGACCGGGCTTCCCATGAATACTTCACAACCTTTGAAGCCAGTAGCCGACTGGGCGAACGTCTAAAACTCACTGTGGAAGCTTCGGCTATCAACAATACACGGAATATCCCAAGGGGTTTTCTAGGGCTTCTTGAGGTGCAAGCTGACCCTAATGCTGACCTGGCATTTTTGCAGGATGAAGATTTTATTAAGTTTGAGTTGATCTGGTATTTATAGACGGGATTTTTTTGGCCATCAGATTGATACATCTTGCTCAGGTCAGTCACCGGCTTGTCGCAAAACAGGTCTGCGATTTAGGCTCAGATGGGTGGTTGTTTAACTTGAATTCACGCAACCAGACCGCAGCCAGGCTGCCAGAAGGACGGGTTAACTTTTCAGTGCCAAATAGTTAGCTGCTACGCTATTTATTCAGTCGGTCGATGCAACGAAGGACTTCGGCTTGATAGCCCTTGCCACGCTCGTTAAGGATGTCGGCGACGTTTAAGGACGTTGGCACGTAGCCGAAACCGATTCTATGTGCCGGATGCCACTGAAAAATTGAACCCCCAAGGCCCATCCATCCGTAAAAACCCTCGCGGCCTGTGTTAAATGCCTCATCAAGTTTGCTGCTATTGGCATCACACGGCGTGAAATGAGCTATCCCGCCCTGAGTAAAGATAGTTCGGCCCATGCCCATAGCGGCTTTGACAGGCTCACTGTGTAATGCGGTCCATCCCGCTTCGTTTAAAAACTCTTGATCCCCGAATTTACCGCCAGAGGACATCATGGCGGCAATTTTGGCCAGGCTTCGGGCATTCGAATGCGTGTTCGCCGATGGCGTCTCACCCATGGCCAGAGCAGGCTCGTTGAAGAATTGGATGCCATGCATACCTTTAAGAGGCGCAGGAGTACCCCCGGTTGTGCGATCGCGCATCATGGGCACTAATCGAATGAATTTAGCGACCAATTGAAAGAAGTTTAATTCCATACGTCGGCCTAAAAATTTGGGTCTTAGGCTGTCCCAAAACATGAATTTGAAACCTGGTGGAATAACGAGTGCGCGGCGATTCAATTCGTCTTGTTTGACACCAACGATCGCATCAACTCCAAGAGGTGTGCCGATATTCTCACGCAGGTACTCGCCTATTGTGCGACCAGCAGGCTCGACGCGACGGAACACTTCGTTGACTATCCAGCCTCTGGTGATGGCGTGATATTCCCGTCTGCTGCCACCGTTAGGACGATATTTTTGAGCGTGTTCTTCGATGACTTTGCCCACTTTGTTTTGTTTGATATTTTCGGTCAGCAAATCTTGAGTATCTAAGCTGCTGTCGAAGGCCGCCAGTCCGGCCTCATGACGCATCAGTTCCGCAACGGTTAAATCCTGTTTGCCTTGATGGCCAAATTCAGGCCAGTAGTCTGTAATTTTGGTTGCGTAACTCAGTAGGCCCTGACCAACAAGTGACGCCATGGCGATGGTTTCAAGGCTTTTGCCGCTACTAAAGACATTGATCAGCGAATCTGGCGAGAAACTATCGTCCTGCGATGCCCATAGGTCGACGACTTTTTCATCTTTGTAATAAACGCACAACTGGGTACTTTTTTCCTCCAGTGTCTGCATCTTTCGTTCATACAGGTCTCTAACCGATTCGAACCCAGGCGCAACCGTACCCTGGATTAAATAATGTCCATTTGCTTTGTTGTGCACGTCTTCTTTCCCCAGGATGATGGTGGGTGACAGCCTATTTGATTGAAACGGGTTCTAACGTGTTTATCGTCAACAGGCAAGGAAAGTAGTAGTACAGCACAACCCAAGGGTCTGGTTCGTCGCTCTGAGCCTGACTTTCAGCCGCTTTTTTTCAAGCTCGAGTAATGGGCGGGAAGCTTTATCACCTCGTTGCTGAGCAACACGAGGAATTCCCTGTACATTGCGAGCAAAACAAGGAAATTAAGAAGCTGGTTTGCTAAAGGCTGCCACCACCAGCTACATTTGTATAACGTTCGGTTGCTGTCGTTTATTTTAGCGGCATAAGTCTGTGTTGCCGGCGAGGAATTTGAAATTTCCAAGCGGATGCGCGCCAAGGCAATCAACCTGTGCGGGGTCTGCTTTTTTCAGGAGCCTAATTGGAAGGTATTAACTACATGCGCACTACTACCGCCGTCGCTGCAATTGGCACCGTCGCAGTCCTGGTGTTTGCACTCTTGCCGGTGATCTCCGGCGTATTGGCATCGAAGTTTGCCCTCGACGATATGCAGACCGGCTTTGCCGCAACAGCCTACTTTGCTGCATACGCTGTGATCACGTCGACATCGGGATTGTGGATCCGAAGGTTCAACTGGAGGAAAGTGCTGAAACTGGGTTTTGCGGCGATGATTATTGGCCTGGTTTCCTGCGTCTTTGCTGAATCCTTTACAGCAGCACAGATTAGTTTGGCACTGGTGGGTGTGGGTGCAGGTTTGCTGTTCCCGGTCAGCTTCACAATTGCGTCTGAAATGCGCAACACTGATCGGGTGTTCGCGATCAAGTTAACGGCCGAACAACTTGTGCCGGCAGCCATGTTGTTTCTGTTGACGAGTTCCTTCCTGCTTGTCGATGTTTATGCGAATCTTTTCCTGATCATTTTATTAGGCGTGATCGTAGGTTCGTTCTCGATACCTCTTGTCCCTGACAATATGAGGCGACAGGAAGATGAGGCGCGGAGTCATGGAAGTCAACGGGGTAATTTCCGGTGGGGTCTATTTGCACTTGTTGGCTTGTTGATCAACTTTGCTGGATTCGCAGGCGTCTGGGCGTTTCTTGAACGTATCGCGAATAGCAGCAGCCTTGACCCTTCTTTCACTGAGCGTTGGATTGCCATTGGTCTTGTGACTTCAGGGGTCGGTCCGTTGTGTGTCGCTTTTGTTGGTGAGCGCCTGGACCGGCGCGTCGCGATTGCTGCTGCTTCAACTGTGACAGTGCTTTGCCTGTTGCTTTTAAATGGAGAAACCACAGAGTTCAAATATGCAGCAGCACTTTTTGTACTGCCACTCGCGTTCTATTTTTCCATCAGCTATATGTTGGCGATCGTCGCAGAGGTGGACTATAACGGTAAAGTTTCCAGCTTGATGTCATTTGTGCTTGCAGTTGGAGCGATAAGTGGCCCGCCATTGTTTGGTTATCTCAAATCGATAGACGGTCCGGCTTTGAGTGCGATGAGTGTTCTCCTTTTAGTCGGGGCTGGATTGATGATTGCCGTTCATACATCAATACAATCTTCCCGAAAAATCAACGTAGTTTAGATCGCTGTTCGGGTCTTAGGTGAGCAGTTTTATCGGAGTTCGGATCTTAGGTGAGTAGTTTTATCGGATCACTCATTTCGTGATAGCCAAGATAGCCGCCGCCAACCTCTGATGCATCATAAAGCGCATAACCCAGTAGCTCTTGTGCCCGTCGAGGTAAGACCTTGACTACTTCGATGGGAATATTGGTGTAGCTGTTTTCAACAGGCCGTAGCCAGCCACAGCAGATACCCGTTGAAAGTGCGCGTCTGTGTTTAGTGGTCTTGTTGGCACCTCCAGCATGCAAGGTATCCCCTCGGAAAAAAAGCGCGGAACCTGCAGGAAGATCGCAAGTGACTATCTCGCTCTTGGTGGGCACTCGATCATGCTCCCAACGATGGCTTCCTGGCGCAACGAGCGTTGCTCCCATTGCTGGCGTAATGTCGACCAGGGCCGCAATTGTATTAATCATGAGAGGGTTTGTAGCATTCGCAAAGTTCCATGCGTCATCATCGCGATGCATGGGCTGGGCTGATTCGCCTGGCCCAATATCGATAACCTCGCCATTGTTTAGGATGATGGAAGGTCCAACGGGGGCAAGTACCGTTTCCGCGAAGCCCACAATCCGGTCATCAATCATGATGTCGACAAAAGTTGGGGTTTTTGCTGCAAGACCCTGTAAACGTCGTGTTTTGTTGCCAAGGAAATTATCTGAGGCATGGGAGCCCGAGTTAGTTCCTTCATGTTGAGCGAGCCAAGGCTCAAGTTCTGCATTGAACTGCAGGAGCAAATCATCGCTCAGCCAACCGTCGACGATGACCCCTCCGTATTTTTCGTTCACTTCTATTATATCGTTGGCAGTACAATCCGAAGGTAGTCTTTGAAGTTCTGGTGAATTCATTCGAGCTTCTCCGAACGGACTAATTCCCGTGTCACTGTGCGAGCGCCTCGAAATCTGAACGTATCGACGCTTCGCTCAAACCATATTGACCGGCGATATTCTCGAAAAATGGCTGCCAATGATTAGTAAGTACCTCGATGATCTGATTGTTTTCAGTGAGATTGTTATAAGCCGTTTCTCCCGGGATTCGAATTCTATGACCCGGTCGGGTTTTTGATTGCCGGAGGGTACTAACAAAGTCGTCTGATTTGGCTTTCACTGCATCTATTGGACCAAACACCCCGGGGTTGATGCAGAGATAATAACTTCCACCAACGGTTGTGGTGGCTTCAGCTTTGCCGTCTAAAGCTGCCAGGAATTCATCAGTGTCGGATATCCGGTTTACTGGTATGCCTATGGGGTTTGCGATGGCAGTCATGCCTTCGTTCCAAAGGTTGAGAGCGTAGGTGCGAGGGGTTTCTATTTGCCCACCGCAAGAATACCCCCAGACGCGACCGTATCCTTCGAACGGTAGCGCATAGGGTTCTGCGTTATCGCTCAATTCTCCTGATTCGGGATCAATCAGCCATTTCCCACTCATTGGTTTATTGTGTAGAACCGCCTCGGAAATGTCCGCGTCATAAAACTCTGCGAACTTGAGCGATGCCCAAATTGGTGGCTCCGATCCGGACGGCACGATGGCGTCAAAGGGTGGGCAAGAAAGATAGTTCTCCATACCGCCAAACGGCGCCGCGAGTGGCGGTGTATTGTTGGAGGCCATCGCCATCATGTCTTGTTCGTAGGCTTTGTAGACGTAGGATGCAAAACTACCGGCATCATTGTGATTGCCGCCGTAGGCGATGGCGATGCCGCTGGTTCGGGCTTTCTCTATAGCGATATCAGCCATCACGTTGAGTGCATAGTAACCGGACGAACCGTGGCCATCGACGACTGCCCAAGCGGGTCCCTCGTTGATGACTTCAGGAGTGGCGGACATGTCGAGCACTCCAAGTTTAAGGGCAAGGTCGGTGACTTCGTAAACGCCCAAACCCTGACTGAGTTTGCCTTGTATGTGGGCAAAGGAAATAGCATCGGCAACATACCTTGCATGATCGGCGGACCCGCCAGCGGCAAGTACGACCCGTTCCAATGCATATTTTAGAAAGGCAAGACTCTCAGTGCGGGTTTCGTTGGTCAATATTTTTCCTTTTTCGGCAGTCTATCTGCAGTTACAACGTTTTCCTTTTCTCGGACACTAGCTTATCACTCAGGAGTCGACGTTCCAGCATGCGGGTAGTTAGCCAGCCTAATTCAATAAATTTCCCGGTATTTCCGAAGGTTAACAGGAGAAATCCAGGGAATCCGTTAACTGGACCAATAATAAAGGGTGCTCAAATAGCCGACAAAATGATGAAGGTCGCTCCCCTGCGGTTGATCATGGAAAAGCGCAAACTTTCCTTACTTATCCCAAGGTATACCCCACCCACGGAGCTGCTAAAGAACCACCCACAAACGAATCAAGCAAAACATTTAGCCCCTGCAAATCACCCACGCCAATTTGTAAAATCCAATCTTTATTGTCGTCACGTGTCCAGGTGGCGGTACTGAATTGTTCGTCTGTTTCCTCCATGGCAATCACGTGATCACTAACCCGAACAATGTATCCCATGCCAAGATCATCAGATCTGGACGCAACCTGGCAATGTTCGACAGTTGACGTAGTAGAACGAGACCAGACCTCCTGGAATCGAATGACCTTATCGCCGATCGTGATTTTCCCCTTCTCAATCAGCTGGCTATTTAACAAGGAAAGGTGCCCTGTATCCTGGTCGAACTCTTTTGTCAGGTCGATCTCATGCATAAACCGCATGTTCGGTGATTCCCAAAAAGATTTACCTGCAAAAGCTGAAGTTGGTCCTGTCCCGTTGCCGGACTTTGGCCAACGAATATCGGCAAAGTAATCCCCCGCATGCAACCAGAGCACATTTGAGTCTTCGTATGGTTCCCTTCCCTCAATGGAGATTGACTCTCTTTGCCACGCCCCAATGAACTCGCTGGCATGCAATTTATCAGGCATTAGGCGGTCCATCGATCAAGTTAAGGTAGTGTTCGTGAAAACATGAAATGGCGTTCTCATAGGTATGCGCGATGGGACCTACAGCGAAACGACTGCTACGAACTACCTGCTGAATGGTTTTGATGATGACCGCGTCTTCGTCTTTTGTGACTTGGTTAAACGATTCCATGAAGGCATCTGCATCGCCGCCAGGAATCCCCAGCAGGCTAATATTCATTTGTGTTTTTTCGGGCGTCAGAGGCACCAGGTCGGTCAGTGCAAAAAAACTACGGCCTGTAAAAATAGGTAGGTTTGGAAATAGAAAGTGCGCTCCAATATCGGAATATCGCTTGTCTACATCTTTTAGGTGTGGAATGTCAGGCAACGGGTTTGACGCTAACGAGGCAGCTTCGTGTTCGGGTTTGACCGGGTCATAGGAGCAGAAGCTTGATCCGAATTGCATGATTTTCCCATCGGAGTGTTCGAGCTTTCCGAGTGTTTCGGGGTGCACATACCAAAGGTGGAGCCAATCAATATGATTTTCAATATACAGTTTCCAGTTGGCGTCGAAGGTAAAGCTTTCCTGCTTGAGGAGTTGTAACTGGTCAACCTTGAAGGCTGCCAGTTCGTCAGCCAAACCTATCGACCATTGTGCAAAGCTGACCACAGGTTGTTCATCTACATGAACAAAAAGAAGTCCCATCCAACTTTCGACACTAGCCTTGTGAAGGCCCAGTTCTTTTAAATTGAGGTTTCCATACTGCTCTCGTTGGGGAACACCTCGAAGGTCCCCGTCCAGGCCATAACCCCATTTGTGATAGGGGCAAACAAAAGTATTACACTGACCCTGACCACTGACCAGTCGGGCACCTCGGTGGCGACAAGTGTTGTGGAAAGCATTCAGGTCGCCATTTCCATCTCGTACGACGATCAGTTCATCAAATCCTGCACTGAAAGTCTTATAGTGCCCGGGCGCGGGGAGCGCTGATGCTAGGCCTGCGAAAAGCCAACTGCCGGCAAATATATTAAGCTTTTCTTTGTCTAACCAGGATTGATCGAAATAAGCTTCTGCTGGTAGCTTGTAGGATGCTTGGGTGTTGTCGGTCATAGCGTTTCTCCGGTGACAGGCGATGGTATCTTAAGTGATCAGAGTAGCCTTTTCGCTCAGTTGATTGTTAAATTGCGGAAAGACCGCTTTGCAAACTGCCAGGAACCTCCGTCACTAAACGAATAAGCTCAAAGTGCTTCTCAGCGACCAACGCCAGATGAATTATTTTCTTGGCAGACGGTCGCTATTGATAACGTCGATAATCTGCCGAGCTTGATAGCAGTGGCTATTTTTCAAGTTAGTAAGTGTCCGGTTTGTTTTGGAATTGTCGATGAATTTCAATTAAGCCTGGTGTTAATACAACCGCATACAGCAGTGCGGAGACTGCGACCCAGGTAATAGGTAGAAATACCAACGCTAATACCCAGGCGGCCAAAAACACATAGGCCCGTCGTATTGCCTGGGATGGCGTCACTGAAGCTTTGCCCCCGTCTCGAAGCAAAGGAAAAGCCCTGGGACGCAAGAACCAACCGTGTGCTGTCATGATCACCAGGAACTTGAACCAGGATAGATCGCCAGCGCCCATGACCGGTTCTCGGTCGAGTTCAGCATCTTGCCGGGATTTTTCCTGTTCCGATGCGATGGCGCCAGATGAAAGGGCATCTTGCATGAGATCCCATGTGTAGCGGGCTTCAGGTCTCCCGCCAGCACCACTCATGTTGCTGAACTTGGGCACACAACGCCACCGATATAGCACCTGACCCGAGTTGTGTATCGCAATAACGGCCGGTTGATAATACCCATTGGGATGGTTGGTCCAGTCTCGCTCACGCAGATGACCGGCATCTTCATTGAAAAATATATCGAGCCAACCTCTGGCTTTGAGGTCCTTGCGAATATCATGGTGAGGATCGCCGACAACAGGAATACTAATGTCCCAGGCTTTCTCTGCCTCGCTCGCTAGCGAGTGAGGTTCACTGGTAAGGCCGTATACTTCGCCACCGGCTCTACGGATTTCGTCTACGACACCCGCTTCTTCGTAGCTTCGTAACTCGAAGCGACAAGGGGGTCACCAAAGTCCTCGATAAAATAAAAGCAACACAAACTCGTGTGTTGCTAAAACACTGTCCAACCAGGTGCGACGAATTCCTGCGGGTGGGTCGAGTAATGGCGGGATTTCTCGTTCTGCCATCTCGAGAAAACTACACTGAAAGCCATCTTTCGTGGGCTCGATCAGAAGCTGCTCCCGCGTGCATATCTCTATTTAACCCTCCAACCCTAACAACGGACATAACCTAAAAGATCCTCGATCCCATCGAAACGCGGTTTGTGCGGCAGACACCTGAGGAAAAATGATATATCGTCACGCCTCACAGTCAACAGCTCAAGTAGACGCGACAGTATAGCTGGCGCGCGAAATCCTAAGGAGTAAGTAATGGGTAGAATGCCTGCACTCAGCCTGGCGGCCGTTCCGGGACGCCGAAACGCGACAATTTCATTAGCAACGGAAATTGAAAAGAAAGGTTTCAGCGGAATCTATGGGCCAAGCCTTGGCGATTCAATGGCGCTTTGTGAAGCTCTCGCATTTGCTACAAACGAAATCGTTTTTGGTACGAGCATCATGCCAATTTACTTTCGGCAGGTGCCAGACTATGCAAGCACGGCATCGTTCATACACGAAGTATCGAACGGCCGGTTCCGCTTTGGGATTGGCGTTAGTCATGAGCCAGCGTTGAAGGCCAGGGGATTAAATGCGGGTAAACCGCTTACTGATACCCGTAACTTTGTACAAGAATTACGCAATGTTCCAAGAACAGGCGAATTGCCACCGATTGTGCTGGCGACGCTGCGGAAAAAAATGATCGCGCTATCCGAGGAGATCGCCGAAGGCATGGTTTTCGCAAATGGTGCTCGCTCACATATGCAGGAATCATTAAAGGCGATCTCGGACGAAGTGAGAAGCAGCGACGATTTCTTTATTGGTGACATGATTCCAACTTGTATCTCTGATGACATTGAGGCTGCTAAAGCAGTCAACCGAAAGACGCTGTCATCATATGCAATGCTACCTAACTACAGGAACTACTGGAAGGAGGCCGGGTACCAGGAAGAAATGGAAGGTATTGAAAAAGCGATCAACGATGGTGAGAGAGACAAGATTCCACATTTCCTGACTGACAAGTGGCTCGCCGACACTACTCTTTTTGGTTCAGCGACTCAGGTTCGCGACGGCGTAGAAGCCTGGTTCGATGCCGGTATCAAAACTCCAATCCTTGTGCCGTCTTCTGCCAATGGTGGCCAGATGGTCGCCTTTGAAGAGATGTTTGCTATCTATTAGCCACATGTTTTGGGCTGCATTCTATTAGGCTCAGGCCGTAATAGAGGAGGGGACTTTCTTCTCCGCACGCAGCACGTATGGTGTCGATTCGAGCGGGCGATTTCAGGTGTGTTGCTTCAGGAAAGCTGAAATCAGTTCCATATAGCGAGCGAACTGATCATGGTGTAGCCAGTGTCCTGCGTCTGGGATGGTTGCGATAGTGTGGTTGGAAAAGTAAGCGTGACTGCCGTCATGGCCTATACGATGTTCAAATCCTTCAGTGGCGTTGATCAGAAGAACAGGGCATGTGACAAGCGACCAAATTTGGATCATGTCCTCGTAACTGAAGTTTGAGATCATGCCGGTGTGGGTGTAGTTGTCGAACTTCCAACTGTAGGTACCGTCTTCATTTTTATTGCTGCCGTGAATCGTCAGGTGTCGTGCGCGCTCAGTACTAAGGTGGGGGTTGGATTCCTGCATGCGGGCAAAGGCTGCCGCCAGTGATTCGTATCGGCGAGGCGTCCTTCCAGCTTGCTCCCGCGTTGCATCAAACCAATCCCTGATTCTTTTTTGCGCTGGCATATTGGCAATCTCTTGCCACCAGAATCCGCCGACTCCCTCTATTGATACCAGACTTGCCACTCGTTCCGGGAACAGTCCCGCATAAAGACTGGCGACTGTTCCCCCCAAAGAGTGGCCAATCAGGTGGACTGAATCCAATTCCTGTTGTTCAACCAGTTGGGCAATATCGTAGACATAGTCGAGGTTGCTGTAACTGCTTCCTTTTGACCAGTCGGAATCACCGTGACCTCGGAGGTCAGGTGCGAGGATATGATAATCGTCGCAAAGCGCTTCACTGGTCCAATCCCAATTATGGCAATGGTCCTGCATTCCGTGAATCAGTAGGACTGGTCTCGAAGTTGCATTTCCCCAATCAAGAAAATGTAGCTTCAGCCCATGGGAAAAGTAACTGTGCGAGGTCGGCCTCGCCTTTCCGAATGTTGTGGTCATGGAGTGTTTGCTTTTACTTAGAAGTAGACTTCGCGTTGAATGATCTTGTCGTAAAAGTCGCTGTCAAGTTTGCTGTAAGTTGTTTCCCCTGGGCGCATGACAAACATGTGATCAGATACCTTGTCGAAGTGAAATGCCTGTTCTCTCAGATCATTTTTCTGAAGTTTGTGGGTTGTCGTCGTAGGTAGTTCGGCCAGTAATCTAATGAAGATGGGTCTCGCGTAACTGGGCAGGTTTTCCCGAATGTGTTCAGAGAGGCTCTCGAAGTTGATATTTTGAGCGTTAATTTGCTCTTTCAGAACAATAGCGGCCATGCCTGCTCTTCCGTCAGTGCCTGGTATTTCAACGCCGTAAACATTCGTGAAGATAATGTCTTGATGCTGATTAACAATTTCACCGACCTCATTGGTAGAAACATTTTCGCTCTTCCAGCGGAAGGTATCACCGACGCGGTCAACAAACTGATAGTGTCTTTGTCCAAAAGCAAACCCGACATCAACAACTTTCATCAGGTCGCCCGTGTTGAAGTAGGAATCTCCCTTAATGAAAACGTTCTTTGTCACCTTTTGAGAAGAAGCGTCTTTATTTGTGTAGCCTTCGAATTCTGACTTCCCGGTGATCTCAATTAGAAGCAGGCCGGGTTCCCCGGCCGGCTGTTCAATACAATAACCATTTTCGTCCTTCACGATCTTGTCGTTGGCAATATCGTAGCTGACAATTTTTGCCGGTGCGGTGCCTAACCCAACTGTGCAGTTTTTGTTAAATACGTTCGCGAACCCTCCGTTTCCTTCGCTTGCGCCGTAAAATTCACCGATTCTTTCGATATCAAACCGGTTCTTAAAGTCGTGCCAGATATCAGGCCGCAGGCCATTACCGACAATTGTACGTACCGGGTTTTCTTTATCTTTAAGTGTCTCAGGGTGACTCATCAGGTATCGAACGAACTCTCCTATGTAGACAAAGGATGTGCATTGATACTTGCGAATATCATCCCAAAATGCGCTAACGGATAACCTGCGTCGCACTACTGTAGACGCGCCAACTGTAAATGCAGCGGTAAGCCCAATCATCAGGCCGGTGCCATGATACAAGGGCAAACAATTGTACATGCGATCAGATTGTTTGATTCGAAGCAGTGCTGTAGCCGACATTCTTGCGGCGGGAAGCATTCTTCTGTGGGATACGCGCGCAGCTTTGGGTAAACCGGTTGTGCCTGAAGTGAAAATATAAAATGCAGTATTTGCTGTTTCGACCTGTCGCGATTCTGGAGGATTGTCGCCAGATGAATTCGTGTCACTGCTATCGAGCTCAGTTGCCCAGTTTGGGGCGGGGTCTGTTCCCGTATCCCTTACGTACAGGTAATCTTTTCCGTCTTCGAGTGTGAGTTCAGTTCGCACTTCATTGAGGGGGTCCGTAAGTTCTTCGCCGAATACGATTTTCTTTGACTCAGTCAGGCTGATGCAATGAACCAGCTGTTGCCGCGTCAGGTTGGTATTGATCAGCCCTGCGATTGCCCCAAGCTTGCCTGTTGCGATTGCCTGGACAACAAATTCTATGCGGTTCTGCATGAAGAGCGATACGCAGTCTCCTTTGCTAATTCCGGCTGACTTTAATGTGTTCGCAATCCGGTTTGCGCGTTCATTCAACTCTTTCCAGGTGACGACTTCTTCTTCACATATCAGTGCAATAGCGTTTGGAATTCTTGCTGCATTGCCTTCAACGAGTAATGAGAAAGAGGCAATCTGGTCGGGGGCCGGGGGTTTGGTCGTCGCGGCAACCAACAGAACCTTTAGGTCGCCAAGAAAGCTAGTGATTGCGCCCATCGTTATTGTCCTTTCTAGGAATATTTAGCATACGTCCAAGGTTGTAAATGATAACGGTTGCGAAAAAGACGGCACAAGTGGCGCCAACAATATATTAAAGGTTGTATATTAAAGGTTATATATTAAAGGTTATGAACATTTTAATTGGGGGGTGAAGATTTAAAGAAAAGGAATGTAGGAAATATCCCTTTGTTTTGTGCGAATTTTGTATATATCGGGGTCAGTTGTCGACTTTCCTACATCACTGAAGTTGTTGGCGCCTAATAACCAGTTGTCTTTCACCGATTAACCCACTGAGTTATTCACATTAGGTGGGGTCAGATCAAAAACCAGCCTGATTGTTATCCGGAAAATATGGGAAGAAGTTGTCGCTCTGTAACACATTGTTTTTTATAGGTTTTTTTAAATGTGGTTAAAAAACAACCAATAGGCAAAATTGACGGGAGTAGCTGAGTTTTAGGTGCAAGAGTGACTTATCACCAGAGTTATCCACAGAAAATGTGGAAAACTTCATAGCGCTGTCGGGTGACGTTGTACGCACCAATATGGTGCGTCGGTGCCTGTGATACATTCTCTTCCGTTGATAGAGAGTCAACGACCCATCACTACGAATTAACGACCCGCGGAGGGGTGACATGAGTACAGATATAGGGGGTGTTCAGGTTAATGGGCACTTCGATGAGCGTTTTGCTGGTACGGTGGATCAGTTTGCTCGGAATTTCAGGAATGGAGACGATATTGGCGCGAGTTTCGCCCTATCGAAAGACGGTGAATTTCTGGTAGATATCTGGGCTGGCCATCTAGATGAAGGCGAGCAGCGGCCATGGAAGGAGGATACGATTGTTAACGTCTATTCTTCGACCAAGACGGTATCCTTCCTCTGTGCGCTAGTGCTTGCCGACCGCGGGCTACTCGATTTTGATGAGCCTGTCGCCACTTACTGGCCTGAATTTGCCCAGAGCGGTAAGGACAAGGTGCTCGTTTGGCATCTGATGAATCACGCGTCGGGCCTCTCGGGGCTGGATGTCCCTGTGACGTCTGAAGATATGTACGATTTGGAAAAGATGACTAGCCTACTGGCAGCCCAGGAACCCTGGTGGGAGCCAGGTAGCGCGACCGGTTACCACGCGCTAACCCAGGGCTACCTGATTGGCGAGGTTGTACGCCGTATAACAGGCAAAACACTGGGTAAATTTATGCGTGAAGAACTGGCCGGCCCCCTGGGTGCGGATTTCTTCATAGGCGTCCCGGAATCGGAATTTGATAGAATTGGGCATCTTTTTGTGCCACCAGGCACGAACGAAAATAACATCGCGGCCAACGCAGACCCGAATTCGATTGCCTCTCGAACATTTTCTAATCCTGCGCCTATAGCGGAAGACTCCTGGACCCCGGGGTGGAAAAAAGCGGAAATTCCGGCAGCCAACGGACATGGTAATGCGCGTTCCCTGGTTCGTTTGCAGACGCCACTCGCCTGTGGTGGATCTGCCTTTGGCGTTGACCTGATGTCTGAAAAGACGGCGAGATCAGTCATGCAGCCAAGAATCGATGGGCATGACCTTTGCCTGAATGTACCGCTCACATTTGGGCTTGGGTTTGGCCTCAACCGTGGTCCCATTCCGATATCACCGAATGAGAACGCCTGTTTCTGGGGTGGCTGGGGAGGATCCAGCGTGCTGGTAGACCAGGATGCACGGGTCGCGATGTCTTTTGTGATGAACAAGATGTTCGCGGGCCTTCTTGGAGACACACGGTCATTCCTGATTAGGCAGAAAGCCTATGAGGATCTGGGTCGTTGATCGAGTTCATCGTTCGCGCGCGCTCTGCTCCGGTAGCCGCTGATCGTTTTCTTGAGGCTATCGGGACAGGGGTCGGTGTGGAGTATCTGGCAGATATAGTTCGACACGCGATTTTTGTGAGCCAGGGTCACCGGAAGGATACAAAAGCCACTCTGGTGCTCGAAAAAAGTCAGTTTTACTCGAGAGTCGTGGAACTTGATGGGTCTATCCTTGGTTCCCTGCCGGACTTGCATGAAAGGGCGCTGCTTCAGGTGATAAGCGACGCGCTCAGAGCCGCAGCCAGCCTGGAGAAAAACGAATCTGTTTGCGACGGCCGAGGTATCAAAGTGACGGCCATGAGCTTTGAACAACTGGTTAAGTCCCGCGCAGAGGAACAGGTAGTCTACGTTCTGGATACCAGTGGGCAAGACATCAGGAGCGAGCAATTTCCTGAAGATGTTGTGTTTGTAATGACTGACCACACACCAATGCCAAAGAATACCTACAAGTCTATGGCAAGACAGGGTGTCCGCAAGCTATCTCTGGGTCCGCTGATGCTGCACGCAGCGCAATGCGTGACGATCATACATAATGAACTGGACCGACAGCCCTGAGCCCTGCTTGCGATAACCTGGAGGGACTCGTACACGGAGCGCAGAGCCTGGCTGTTAATTGGACGACCATAAACAGCCCTGAGCCCTGCTTGCGATAACCTGGAGGGACACGTACACAGAGCGCAGAGCCTGGCTGTTAATTGGACGACCATAAACAGCCCTGAGCCCTGCTTGCGATAACCTGGAGGGGCCTGACAAGCGTACATCTTATAACGCCGGCTGATTCCCCTGCATTTTGCGATACCCTTGCTGGAGGCTACGCCATTGTTTGCCTCTGGTGATTAAGGAATAATCACCCCCTTTTGAATTTTTGAGAATCTATATGTCAGAGTCGGTGGAATCCATAGCAATCCTGGGTGGAACAGGAGACCTGGGTGGTGGGCTTGCGCGCCAGTGGTCAAGAGCTGGATATAAAATAATGATTGGATCGCGCACCATTGAGAAGGGTGAGGCCGCAGCGAAGGCCCTGCTCGATGAATTTCCTGACTTGAACGTTACCGGTCATGAGAACCTGGAAGCTGCCGCAGCAGCGGACCTGGTGGTACTTACTGTGCCATTTGAGCATCAGCTCAGTACACTCGAGACAGTAAAACCTGGTCTGGTGGGGAAAATTTTGATCGACGTCACGGTTCCATTAGTGCCACCGAAAGTGGGTACAGTGCAACTACCTGAGTCCGGCTGTGCTGCTGTGCAGGCGCAGAACTTCCTGGGTGAGGAAATTTTTGTCGTTTCCGCCTTCCAGAATGTGGGCGCGATGCATTTGCAGGAAGATCATGCGATCGCCTGCGATGTCCTTGTGTCGGGCAACAAAAAAGTGGCCAGAGAAACGGTCATCAAACTGGTTGAAGCAGTTGGCCTGAAGGGCTGGCACGCAGGACCTCTGGTAAATGCTGTCGCGGCTGAAGCGCTGACTTCTATCCTGATTACGATTAACCGTCATCACGGTGTCGAAGGTAGCGGCATTGTGATTACCGGTGAACCGACCAAATAATGAAACTTACTTTTATCGGTGTGGAAGGTATTCCCATGGTCGAGCCGGGGGATGATCTTGTGGCGCTAATTGATGAAGCATTGGCTGCGGCGGGTGAACAACTCCTTGCGGATGATGTCATCGTCATCGCCCAAAAAATCATTTCCAAAGCAGAAGACCGGTACCTTGATCTGCGGACAGTGACGCCAACTGAAGAAGCGATACGTCTGGGTGAAGAAGTAGACAAAGACCCGCGAAAGGTTCAGGCGATACTCGACGAATCCAACGAGATAGTCAGGCAGCGACCTGGCGTACTCATCGTGGAGCAGAGAAGTGGATTCGTGCAGGCCAACGCCGGCATTGACCAGTCCAATATCCGATTAGGCGATGGCGATCCCGACGACCTCTGTCTGCTATTACCCATTGATTCTGACGCCAGTGCACAGCGGCTTCACACCACCATTCGTGAACGTCACAACCTTGAAGTAGGCATCATTATCAATGACTCTCTTGGCAGGGCTTGGCGAATGGGCACCCTGGGGCTGGCGATAGGCGTAGCTGGATTTACCGCGCTTGAGGACTATATCGGTGGGCATGACATTTTCGGTCGTGAATTGCTGGTCACTCAGGTGGCCGCTGCAGACGAAATGGCAGCCGGTGCGTCACTCGTGATGGGGCAGACTACTGAAAAGACGCCAGTGGTCATTGTGCGGGGTTACAAACCCAGGGAGCCGCAAGAGGCACATCGAAAGGGCGTGCAGCCCCTGATACGGCCAAAAGAAATGGATATGTTCCGCTAGGCGGACCTAATGGACATCCCTCACTCTAATCATTACCTGGCTCTGTCCGGCGGTGTTGGCGGCGCCAAGCTAGTTCTCGGCTTGTCGGGGGTCCTTGCGCCCGATCAGATGACGGTTGTTGCGAATACGGGAGATGACTTTGAGCATCTCGGCCTGAATATCTGCCCAGATATAGATACGGTGCTTTATACACTAGCGGACTGGAACAACAAGGAGCTCGGCTGGGGCCAGGCGGAAGAGAGCTGGAATTTCCTGGCGGCGTTAAAACGTCTTGGCGGTGAGGACTGGTTTAGTCTTGGTGATCGAGACATGGCAACGCATATCTTGAGAACGCAATTGCTTGGTGCTGGTGCTTCTCTTTCTGAGGTCATAGAGCAACTGAGTGAGAAAATGAATATTGCTCATCGTATTGTACCCATGACCGATGAGCGAGTTCGGACCCAAGTGCATTGCAGAGACCAGCGTACGCTATCATTTCAGCACTATTTTGTGCGTGACAGGTGCCAACCAGAGGTAACCGGGTTTGAATTCTCTGGTATCGATAAGGCTCTCCCGAGTGCAGGGTTTTCTGCTGCGCTGGCAAGTCCGCTCTCAGCGGTCATCATCTGTCCTTCCAATCCATTTGTTTCTGTGGCACCCATTCTTGAGATTCCCGGCGTGGTGGCTCAGTTGCAAGCGGCGAGGGTGCCGGTGGTTGTGATTTCCAACATAGTTGGTGGCGAAGCGATCAAGGGTCCTGCAGCGAAGATGATGAGCGAGTTGGGTATGCCCCAGACTGCCCTGGGTGTGGCCCAGCATTATGTCGAGCAATATGGAGGTCTGGTGAAGGGGTTTGTACTCGATACTGCCGATTCGGCGCTAGAGAAAGAGGTTAATGCGCTTGGCCTGGCAACTATCGTGACAAAGTCAGTCATGTTAACGTTGCATGATAAAACTGAACTCGCAAAACAGACCCTGGCGTTCGTATCAACCCTGGAAGCCTGACCATGACGACAAGCGCCGTTATCCCGATTAAACAACTGGAAGACGCGAAACAACGTTTATCCGGTTTGTTGAACACGGATGAACGAAAGCGATTGTTCCAGGCAATGGTTGGGGATGTCCTGACGGCGGTTGAAGCCTGTACCTACATAGATGATATTGTGGTTGTCACTGATGATCAGGCGGTCGCGGCACTGGCAAGAGGTTTTGGCGCAGAAATTCGCCCGGAACCAGAGACGCCGGGTTTGATCGAAGCCGTGACAGAGACGGGTAAACAACTCGCCGCCGAGGGCGTAGGTTGCATGTTGTTTTTGCCAGGTGATGTTCCGCTGGTAACGCCAGAAGAGTTGGAAGTTGTATTGGAAGGATTTGGGCTGTCGGATCAACCCGAATTTATGATCGTCCCTGCATCGGACCTCGGTGGGTCGAATTGCGTTGCTTGTAGCCCGCCGGACTGCATGTCGTTCGGCTTTGGTATTGACAGCTTCAGGAAACATCTGGATCTGGCAAGGGATCGTGGCATAGATCCGCAGGTTGCAAAACTACCAGGCATTGGCCTGGATATAGATACACCATCAGATATTAGCGAATTGATGGCCGAAGTTGAGCGTAGTACACAGGGTCGGGGCGGAAGAACCGTTTATAGTACCGTTTATAGTACCGTTCGATTTCTTGAGGAAATTGGTATTAAACAGCGGCTCGAAGAAGAGTTGGCCGACATAGGTTGAACAAAACAGGTTGAACAAAACAGGTTGAACAAAACAGGTTGAACAAATCAGTTTGAACAATACGGATTGAAGATGACGCAAGGAAACGAAAAACTACTGGTGGAATCATCGAGTCGACGGCTAGATGATGAAGAAGTCCTGAGCCTGGCCGGCTTTGATGACACACGTTCCCTGATGTCGGTTGCAGGTGCCATCCGCGATGTCGGTCACCAGAACACGGTGTCGTATTCCCGCAAGGTATTTATTCCACTGACGCACCTTTGTCGGGATGTTTGTCACTACTGCACATTTGCCCAGGTGCCAAGAAAACTAAAAGCACCCTACCTGACACCTGATGAAGTACTCAAAATTGCGCAGGATGGAGCGAGGGCCGGTTGTAAAGAAGCGTTATTCACTCTGGGCGACAAACCCGAGTTGCGTTACAAAGCGGCTAGGGACGGGCTTAAAGAGCTGAAGCAGGATTCGACGCTTTCCTATCTTCGCGATATGGCGCAAATGGTCCTCGATGAAACCGGTCTTTTCCCGCACCTTAACCCGGGGCTGATGGCCGCCGATGAATTGGCAGAGATGCGCAAGGTGTCCATCTCTATGGGTATCATGCTTGAGAGTGCGTCGGACCGACTAACTGAAAAAGGAATGCCTCATTACGGGTCTCCCGACAAGGTGCCGGCAAGGCGTCTTGAGACACTGAGATTGGCGGGTGAAGCAAAAGTACCTTTCACCTCAGGGATCCTGATTGGTATTGGCGAAACTCGCTTTGAGCGAATTGAATCACTGCTGGCACTACGTGATGCGAACGAGCCCCATGGCCATATCCAGGAAATCATTATTCAAAATTTTCGGGCCAAGGCCGAAACACTGATGGTAAATGCGCCAGAGCCAGACATGAATGAGCTGCTCTGGACTATTTCGCTGGCACGAATCATTTTTGGGGCAGGGATGAATATCCAGGCACCACCGAACCTTAGTCCTGGCATCTTTGAGCAGATCGTTGATGCTGGCATTAATGATTGGGGTGGTGTTTCTCCTGTAACGCCAGACTTTGTTAACCCGGAAGCACCCTGGCCACATTTGACGGACCTTGCTGATAAGACCGCAGGCGCTGGGAAACTCTTGATTGAGCGACTGGCTTTGTACCCGGGATATGCGAATGACTTGTCTCAGTGGGTTGATCCCTCTGTGGAACCGTTGGTCCTGCAGGCGATAGACGGGTCGGGCTTCGCTCGAACTGAAAACTGGGCAGCCGGGGCTGTTGAAGCGCCGCCAGAGATTGATCTCGCCCGGGTAACCGCTATTGCGAAGCAAGGCCCCTCCGCAGACCTTGCTGATATTCTTGGTAAGGCAAAATCCGGTGAGGGCTTGTCTGAAGACGATATAGTTCGGTTATTTAAAGCAAGGGGCAATGATTACACGGCCGTCTGCCAGGCGGCAGATGAAATGCGTAAACAGGTTGCGGGTGATGAGGTCACTTACTGTGTAAACCGAAACATTAACTACACCAATGTCTGTTACTTCAAGTGCCAGTTCTGTGCCTTCTCAAAAGGTAAGATGAGCGAGAACCTTCGTGGCAAACCCTACGACCTTTCCCATGAAGAAATCATGCGAAGAACAAAAGAGGCCTGGGACAGGGGTGCCAGTGAGGTGTGCCTGCAGGGTGGGATACATCCTGAATACACAGGTCAGACCTATATAGATATTTGCCGGTCCATCAAGCAGGTTAATCCTGATATGCATATTCATGCTTTTTCGCCACTGGAAGTCTGGCAGGGAGCGAAGACGCTGGGGATTCCCGTTTCAGAATTTCTTGGCCAGTTAAAAGAAGCAGGGCTTGGCACATTGCCTGGTACAGCAGCTGAAATTCTTGACGACGAAGTCAGGGCGACGCTTTGCCCCGACAAGATTAATACTGCGCAGTGGCTCGAAGTAATGGAAGCAGCGCATGGGCAAGGCTTTAACACTACGGCAACTATCATGTATGGGCATATGGAGCAGTACAAACATGTCGCCCGTCATTTGTTGCGTATTCGTGACCTGCAGGAGAAAACCGGCGGCTTCACTGAGTTTGTAATTTTACCGTTTATCCATATGGAATCCCCTATCTACCTGAAAGGCCATGCCAGGAAAGGCCCGACTTTCCGGGAAGCAATATTGATTCATGCGATCTCTCGACTGGTGCTGCATCCGCTCTTTAAGAACATCCAGGCTTCCTGGACCAAACTTGGCCACGAAGGCGTCAGGGCTTGTCTGCAGGCAGGGGTTAATGATCTGGGTGGCACCCTGATGAACGAAACCATCACCCGTGCGGCTGGAGCGGCCCACGGCCAGGAAACTTCGCCAGAAGAGATGGAAGAAATTATCCGTAGCATAGGCCGGACGCCACGGCAGCGATCAACGACCTATGGCGAGGTAACTGAGCTGCAGAGACAGAAGTCCTTTGGCGCAGTGGCGGTGTTGGAACCTACCTACACCTCGGCAAAAAAATACGAACGTAAACAAAGCAGGAAGCAGCAGGATCTGGTCCGCAACGAACTCGAGCCAGAGACGCTGACGAGCCAGGACATTATCTAGAAGCAGAACGCTTTAAACGTAAAACATCTTTTAAAAAGCAGAAAGGGAAACCCATGGCCGTGCCGCAAAGAACCGCACTGACATTACCTGACCCGCGTGGGGTAGAGGCAACCATTGAACTCGCGAAGTGGGCAGAGGCAGAGGGTTATGATGACCTGTGGTTTGCTGATTCAGGTGGCGTGGATGCAATGACGACGGCCGCAGCGGTTGCGTTAAACACTGAGCGGGTGCGTATAGGTACGGCAATCATTCCTGTTTACACAAGAACACCAGCGGTGTTCGCATCTACGGCAAGAGTATTGTGGGAGCTATCGAAAGGGCGTTTTATCCTGGGGCTTGGGTCGTCCAGCCAGACCATGATGGAGAACTGGCATGGCCAGACCTTCGAGAAGCCTTTGACCAGGGTGAAAGAGACTACGGAACTGGTTAAGCAGATGCTGAACGGTGAGAAAACCAGCTATGACGGCCAGACAGTTCAAAGCCACGGCTATCGCCAGCTGGGTATAGAAGGTGGTGCCCAGCCTGTTTATATGGCCGCGCTGCGCCCTAAAATGCTGGAGACAGCCGCAGAGTTTTCCGATGGTGTAATCCTCAACCTTTTCCCAAAACAGGCTCTGCCGAAGATGATAGAACACATCAGGATAGGAGCGGAACGAGCGGGTAAGAAACTGGAAGACGTCGAGGTCGTATGTCGCCACCAGGTGGTGGTGACGGATGACAAGGCGCAAGCAAGAGAGAGGATTCGTGGCGGTTTTGCGCCTTACTACGCGACACCGGTGTATAACAACTTTCTTGCCTGGTGCGGATACGAAGATGTGGCCAACACGATAAAAGAAGGGTGGGCTGCCAAGGACAGAGAAAAGACGACAAGCGCACTGGATGATCAGTTGATCGATGACATAGCAATTCTGGGATCAATGGAAGAATGTCACGAACGAATTCGTGAATATGGTGAGATGGGTATTACCACGCACATCATCTCCTGTGTGTCGCCGAAAGAAGCGCAACAGACCTATGATGCGTTCACTGCGAAGCATTTTTCTTTTTAAATGCGCAGTCTTGGTCTTTTCGATTCGAGTCAGGAAGCTTATTCCCATAGCATCTCTGCTGCTACAGCGCTTGAGATGATACAAATTAGAGTTAATACGGAGCAACACAAATGAGAGTAGATGGTGGATTAATGGGTGACCTCTCAGGTGTGCCCGGTCATGCAAAACGTCTGGAGAGTCTTGGCTACCATGGTGCTGTTACTGCAGAGACCAGTCACGATCCATTTTTCCCTCTGTTGCTAGCGGCGCAGGAAACTCAGGACATTGAGTTGGTCACGTCGATTGCAGTCGCATTTTCGCGAACCCCAATGAATCTGGCCAATATTGGCCACGATTTAAATAGTTTCTCAAAGGGACGGTTCGTGCTGGGCCTGGGTTCGCAGATCCGACCGCACATTACCAAGCGATTCAGCATGCCATGGTCAAAACCAGCTGCGCGGATGCGAGAGTTCATTTCGGCAATGCACGCAATTTGGGATTGCTGGCACAATGGAACGCGACTTTCATTCGAAGGAGATTTTTACACTCACTCGCTGATGACACCCATGTTTACACCGCTCGATACTGAGTACGGCGCACCGAAGGTGTTTCTCGCGGCTGTAGGGCCGCTCATGACAGAAGTTGCCGGAGAGGTCGCAGATGGTGTGATCATTCATGCATTCACCACCGAAAAATACCTGCGAGAGGTCACCTTGCCCGCGGTGGGAAAAGGGCTGGCGAAGGCCGGACGTTCACGTGATGACTTTGAGATTTCTTACCCGGGCTTTATCGTGACGGGTACGACCGAGGAGCAATACAACGCCAGTAAACAGGCTGTTTGTAAGCAAATTGCTTTTTACGGTTCCACACCCGCTTATGCACCAGTGTTAGGCGTGCACGGCTGGGGTGATTTACAGCCAGAACTGAACAAATTGTCCAAGCAGGGTAAGTGGGACGAGATGGGTAGCCTGATTACAGATGAAATCCTTGAAGAATTCGCTGTAGTGGCGGAAATAGATGATGTAGTCGACAAGTTTAAAAACAGATATGGCGATCTGGTTGATCGAACCATGGGTTCATTACCTGCACGGGATGACGACCATGCCAAAGAGCTCCTGACCAAACTATCGGCCTGATTGGTTTAATCGACCGGGCTACATACTGAATACGAATTGATAAAAATGAGGAGGTGATAATGAAACTTGGAATCCTGAACGGAATTGGCGGCAAGGTGATCGGTATAGATATGGACCGAATCAAGGCGGCAGAGAGCATGGGTTACGACTCTGTCTGGACAGCAGAGGCATACGGCAGCGATGCGGTAACGCCGGCAGCCTGGATATTGGCCCAGACCGACAAAATCAAGGTTGGTACGGCGATCATGCAGATGCCTGGCCGATCACCGGCTTGTAGCGCAATGACCGCGATGACACTGAACCAGCTCTCTAATGGACGGTTCATTGTTGGTTTGGGTGCATCCGGGCCGCAGGTAGTTGAAGGCTGGCATGGTGTAGCTTATGGCAGGCCGATGACTCGAACAAAAGAGTATATCGAGATTATGCAGAAAATTTTTAACCGTGAAGCCCCTGTGGAACATGAAGGTTTTCATTACAGCATGCCTTACAGTGCTGAGGATGGCACTGGCCTGGGTAAACCTTTGAAAAGTATTCTGCAGGCAGACCCCTCTATCAAGATTTACACAGCATCTATTACACCAAAAGGTCTTGAGACTGCCGCTGAAGTGGCTGATGGCGTGTTCCCGATATGGATGAGCCCTGAAAAATCTAACGTGTTGATGTCTTCCATCCAGAAAGGTCTGGATAAAGGTGGCAAGACCATGATGGATTTCGACATTGCTCCTTTTGTTACCGTGGTCATGGGTGATGATGTAGACCATTGCCGAATGCCAATCAAAGGCAGTATGGCTTTATATATCGGTGGCATGGGCGCTCGAGAAAATAATTTTTACAACGATTATGCAAAGGCGCTCGGATATGAAGAAGCCGCAGCCAAGATTCAGGACCTGTTCCTTGCGGGCAAGAAAGATGAAGCCATGGCTGCTGTTCCTGATGAGTTGGTAGATGCTTGCCATTTAGTGGGTCCGGCAGGGCGAATCAAAGAGAGGCTGCAGGTCTGGAAGGAAGCAGGTGATTCCGGAAAGATTAGCAGCATGTTGCTTGGTGCAGGCCAGATCGAAGCACTTGAGCTGGTAGCGGGCGAACTCCTCTAGGGGCGTTAGGTCTAATACTTAAGGGAACGGGTATCTCAACTCAAAGTTACACCCTCAAGGCTTGTGCTGGCATTCATGAAATAAGCCAGCAGGATTGGGATGCCTGCGCAAACCCTGGCAGGTCAGGGGTTGAAACAGACATCCCATTCGACCCCTTTCTGTCCTATGCGTTTTTAAGTGCGCTTGAAGAGAGTGACTCGGCAGTAGCGCAGACTGGCTGGGCGCCATATCACCTTACATTGGAGCACGAAACCAGGGGTGTAGTTGGTGTTGTGCCCATGTACCTGAAAAGCCATTCCCAGGGTGAGTATGTTTTTGATTACTCGTGGGCTGATGCCTTTGAGCGAGCGGGTGGTCGCTACTACCCCAAGTTGCAGGTCTCGGTTCCGTTCACGCCCGCGACAGGCAGGCGCCTTCTAACTCGCCCCGATGCCGAAGACCCTGAAATCGAAAAGTATCTTTTGTCGGGTCTGATGCAGGTTGCCGAAAAAATGGAAGTGTCGTCAGTCCACATTACCTTTTCGGACAAACATCAGTGGGACCAGATGGGTGAGCTGGGGTTTCTGCAGAGAACACATAATCAGTTCCATTGGCAGAACGATAACTACAGTACCTTTGATGACTTTCTTGGTGCGCTTTCTTCGAAGAAAAGAAAAAATATAAAACGAGAGCGTCGAGGGGCGCTGGAGTCTGGTATAGAGATTGAGCGAATAACCGGGTCCGACCTCACAGAAGAGCATTGGGATGCGTTCTACCGGTTTTATGTTGATACTGGCAATCGTAAATGGGGATCGCCGTACCTGAAACGACAATTTTTTTCGATTATCGGTGAGACGATGCCGGATGATACGCTGCTGGTAATGTGTAAGCGTGATGGGCGATATGTTGCAGGTGCGATTAACTTCATTGGTGGGGAATGCCTGTTTGGCAGGAACTGGGGTTGCATCGAGCACCATCCGTATCTTCATTTTGAAGTTTGTTACTACCAGGCGATAGAGTTTGCCATCGAAAGAGGATTGAAGCGGGTTGAAGCCGGTGCACAGGGACAGCACAAGCTGGCGCGGGGTTATCTTCCAACTCATACCTACAGTGCACATTGGATTGCCAACGAGTCCTTAAGAGATGCAATAGATAACTACCTGCAGGATGAGCGCCGGTATGTTGACGAAGAAATTGATTACATTACGGAGCAGGGGCCATTTAAAAAATTGATCGGAGAGGGCGAATAAGTAATCTGAATGAGCCGCTCAGATGGGTTGCTCGCTACTTGCGAGTACTTGTATTCGGAGGCTGCTTTGTTCTCATCGATAAAGACTCAATAAGTATGTGTCACCGTGTTTGAGCGGTTGTTTCTTTAGTGCGGGTAATACGAATAAACAAGTTTTGGTCCGAGGATCAGGATCGGCGGGGATGTCACGAAACAAAAAGGGGCACACGCTTATTGGTGAGGTGCTTTACTCCGCCCCCCCAAGTGCAACATGATGCGCGACAAACTTTTAATGTGGAACAACAATATGTCCAATCGAATGAACGGCCAATGGCGTCTAAAGTCCCGTCCTGAAGGGATGGTACAAGAATCAGATTTTGAGTATGTGGAAGAGCCAGTAGAAGAACTGGGGGACAACGATTTCCTGATTCGTAATCTTTATTTAGCATTTGAACCGGCGATGCGAGGTTGGTTAAACGATGTGAAGAGTTATGTGCCTCCGGTGCAAATAGGCGAGGTCATGCGTGCAGGCACTGTGGGTCAGGTTATTGAGTCCAATAACGAAAATTTCGCGCCCGGTGATTTTGTGCAGGGCCAGCTAGGCTGGCAGGAATATGCCGTTAATAATGGTGCGATGGGCATGATGGGTGGTGTGTCAAAAATCCAACCCGGAATTCCCCCTTACCTGGTATTGAGCGCTCTTGGAGGCACCGGGCTCACGGCTTACTTCGGATTGCTTGACGTAGGCAAGCCAAACGAAGGTGATGTCGTGGTGGTCTCTGGTGCAGCTGGAGCGACTGGATCGATTGCTGGTCAGATAGCGCGAATCAAGGGTGCTTCCAAAGTGGTTGGCATTGCAGGCGGAGCTGAAAAATGTGCCTGGCTCACTGATGAACTTGGTTTTGACTCGGCCATCGATTACAAATCAGAAGATGTTCAGGTGCGGCTAAACGAAGAATGCCCGAAGGGTATTAACGTCTTTTTTGACAATGTCGGAGGAGATATTCTTGATGCTGCTTTGCTGAACATGGCACAAAATGGTCGCATCGTGCTTTGTGGGGGAATATCCCAATACAACGAGTCAGGACTTCCCACTGGCCCAAGAAACTATATGCAACTGGTCATACGTCGATGCACCATGCAGGGCTTTATTGTCATTGACTACCTGCACAAGGCGGCTGAGGCTGTAAAAGAACTGTCAGGTTGGATTGAGAGCGGGGAACTGAAGCATGGGGAAGATATACAGGAAGGTATAGAGAATACCCCGAAAACTTTCCTTCGATTGTTTGAAGGCAAGAATGTGGGCAAGCAGTTATTGAAAATTGCTGAACCGCCTTTGTAGTTACTCGTTGTCCGATTGGCATTTAATACACATTGATGCCTCCGGGTAGGCCTCGAGTCGGTTGAACGCTATGGGTTCTTCGCAGGACGCGCAGAATCCGTAGCTATCAAGTTCGAGTCTTTGTTTTGCCTGCAGTACCGCTTTCAGGCGATTACTGGTGACATTGCGATTGGCGATCAGGATGCTCTGGTTGTGAAGCTCATCCATCCTTGAAAGCCGACTCTGGTTATCCTTCAGTTTCACAGGTTTGGCGCCAGCTTCCGTTATCGAGAGCAGGTCCTTTAGCTCCTCTTCCAGCCGTTCCAGTGCTGCTTTCAGAATTGAACGTTGATTATTTGTGAGCTTTGGCATCCTTAATCCCTGTAGGATTTGTCAATTCGGTCTAGTTTTCGAAGTAATGCTGGCCAGATGAATTCACCGCGTGTAGTGAGTGCTTCAGTCGAGGTGGTGCCTGCACGGGAATCGATAATATCAACCGACAGAGAACGGGTGTTAGCACCACCTGATTCTGCCAGAATCTGGTACCTGCAGGCCCGTTCGAGTCGGAAGATGGCTTGCCATGCGCCACCGGCATTAGGGCCGCAGGCCATAGTGCCGTGGTTACGAAGAATCATGGCATTTTTGGCACCAAGGTCCTCAACGATGCGTTGCCGTTCGGCGAGGTTAGTCGCGACGCCTTCATAGTCGTGATAAGCCAGGTCAGAATAAACGGCAATAGCCGTCTGGTTGAGAGGTTTCAGGCCATCTTCCTGGCAGCTGACGGCGACCCCGTAATCGGTGTGCAGATGGATGACGAACATGGCGTCATCACGATTCATATGAACTGCGCTGTGGATGGTAAACCCGGCGCGATTGAACTTGTAATTACTGGTCGTTAGCTGGTTCCCATCCAGATCAATGGTGAGCAGACTGCTGGCTGTTATTTCTTCGAACAACATGCCGTAAGGGTTAAGCAGGAAACGATGTTCGTCGCCGGGAATCCTTGACGACACATGTGTACCAATCAGGTCGTCCCAGCCTTCCAGCGCGATGAGCCGATAGAGGGCGGCAGTATCGACTCTTGCCTGCCATTCCAGGTCATTCATTGCATCTTCTTTTCTGCTGCACCAGGTACTTGTCGAGTTCATTGGCGAAGGCTTGGCGATTAGATTGATTGAGAGGAGGTGGCCCGCCAGTGTGTTCCCCGGAGGAGCGCATGGTATCCATGAAGTCCCGCAAGTTCAGAGTTTGTTTAATAGTGTCGTCGGAGTATCTTTCTCCGCGGGGGTTAAGCGCGACGGCGCCTTTTTCCATCACCTCAGCCGCTAACGGGATATCTGCTGTGATAACCAGATCGCCTTCCTCGGTTCGTCTTACAATCTCGTTGTCAGCAACGTCAAATCCTTTTGGCACCTGCAGGAAGGTAATGCTTTTGGAAGCGGGCACCTTGATAAAACTGTTTGCGACCAGTGTCGCTTGAGTTTCTGTTCGGATAGCAGCTCGAAAAATTATTTCCTTTACAACAACAGGGCAGGCATCTGCATCGACCCAGATAGTCAATTTAAAAGTTTTCCTTGTGTGTTCTCAAATCCAGTTCAAGTGTCCAGGCATTCCTGGGCTGGCGATAGAGATACATGTAAGCCTCTGCGATACCGGTTAATCCGATTAGTCCGTCCTCACCTGCCGTCTCTGCGAACTTGGGGTAGGCCGTGACGACCTTCTCTCCCATAATTCCGCCATCGATCACGACATGGCCGAGGTGAATTCCCTGGGGTTGGAACTCCCGGGCAAGACTCTGGGCCATTGCTCGCAGTCCTGCTTTGGCGGCCGTGAATGCAGAAAAGTTGGGCTTGCCTCGCATAGAGGCACTGGCGCCCGTAAAGATAAGGGTGCCTGCTGCTCGTTCCAGCATGGCCTTTAGCGCCGCCTGAGCGAACAGGAAGCCACCCAATGTACAGACTCGCCACGCGTTCTCAAAGTATTCTGCTTCCATGCTGAGAAAATTACCGGGGAAGTTGTTGCCTGCGTTGTAGATGGCAAGATCGATCGGGCCGATAGCCTCTGCCTTTTTGATCAGTGTGTTTACGGAAGATAGATCAGTTGCATCAGCGACGATACCAGTCGCCTGGCCGCCAGATGAGGAAATTATTTCCACCACGGCGTCCAGGCTCGCCTGGGTGCGACCAGAAACGATGACATGCAAGCCTTCCTCTGCTGCTTTTACAGCCAGGTAAGCGCCCAGACCTTCGGCCGGGCCGACGCCAAGGATAACAGCGGTTTTGGTCATGAATAATTACCTCTACCAGTTTTCACCAAATGGTCGAATGACAGTATCAAACGTCCATGCGGACTTGGGTTGATGGGCGACTTGCCAGACATGTTCTGCAATGTCTTCCGGGTAGCAGAAAAAGTCATCTGGTTTGTCTGCGTATCGTTCACGTGTCCAGGGAAGGGAGATAACCGCGTCGATTGCAACGTAGGCTACGTGAACGCCTTTGGGCCCGGCGTGCCGTGCCATAGACTCCGCGAGAATGCGCTGGGCTGCTTTGGTGGGTGCGAACCCGGAGAAAAAATCCTTGCCGCGATATGCAGAGGTGTTGCCTGTACAGACGATTGCACCATGACCCTTCTCTATCATCGCGGGCGCCAGTTCCTGCCCAAGCTGAAGCAGGGCCATGGTGTTGACCTCAAAGTTCTTCATTAAGGTAGAGGGTTTGATAGACAGGAAGTCCCCAAAGGCACCACCAACGGCATTGTGAATGACGACATCCGGATCCCCTAGTGACTGCCGGACCTTACTTAACGTTGAAGAAAGGACCTCAGGGTCTGACACGTCACAGGTGAACGGAGTAGCGGATTCAATCTCACTTGAAAGCTCGTTTAGTCGTTCAGTGTTTCGCGCGATCATAGCTACCCGGTAATCAACCGCGAAACGCCTGACGATAGCAGCGCCGGTGCCAGGCCCAACGCCCGTAACAAGGCATAGTGGTTTCATAGCATAATTCAAATATTATGTGGTCTATTATCATAACGATATGAACACAACTCCGCCATGACGGGCTAAATTGACTGTGCAGCGGCGTTCGCTCTACGAATAATTCCACTTGAAACGAGGCCTGTTCGATGACCAGAAAGTTTTTCATTACCGACGTGTTTTCTGAGGGGCCATACGCGGGAAATCAACTTGCAACGATGCCAGATGCGTCTGGGATATCCACGGAAGAAATGCAGCGGATCGCGAGGGCTTTCAATTTTTCGGAAACGACATTTATTACCGGTGGCTCTCTCGAGAAGGGATTCGAAGTGCGGATTTTCACGCCTAATAGTGAGCTGCCGTTCGCGGGTCACCCTACACTCGGTACCAGTTACCTGATACGAAACGAGATTTTGAAATCGGATGTCCGAGAACTGACATTGAACCTGAGGGTTGGACCGATCCCCGTCACATTTGCAGACGACGGCATACTATGGATGACGCAAAATCAGCCGGAGTTTGGTGCTTTGTTCGATCCGGCTGATGTTGCTACTGATCTTGGTTTGGAGCCGGCAGAGATTGATGCAAGGTTTCCCTGTCGAAACGTTTCAACTGGCCTGGAGTTCCTGCTGGTACCGCTGGTTTCTTATGCGGCGCTGAAGAATGCCTCTGTGGGCCAGGGTCAGTTAGCTCAATCGTGTTTCCTGTTTTGTGCAGGCGGGTACAACTCGGCGCAACGAGTCCAGGCGAGGATGTTTGCAGCGGGATTGGGGGTCATGGAAGATCCGGCAACCGGCAGTGCTAACGGTTGTCTTGCGGCGTACCTTGCTGAGTATGAGTATTTTGGCCCTGGACCGGTTGATGTGAGCGTGGGGCAGGGGTATGAAATTGAGCGACCCTCGCAGCTCTACCTGCAGAGTGAGAAACGCACCGATGAATTCTCGATTCGTGTTGGTGGCAAAGTGCGAGTAGTAGCTGAGGGAGAGTGGAAGGTTTAGCGTTTAATGCAAGCGCGTGATTTAGGGATCGGCATCATCCTTGATGATCTCGATTTTCCAGTAGAGTTCAATAAACGCAGCAAGTTGTCGGTCAATGAGACCTCTGTCACCTGTTTTAATGGCTTCACTTCGGTCCAGGGGCCCTATTGTCAGGTCCCCGTCGGCATTATTGATGAGGAAGCGGTCACCGCGAAATTGCTGAACATCAATGCCGGCACCGCAAACATCCAGGACGCCCGGTAATGCAGGAACCGCTGTCGAGACGTCGCCATCATAAAGTCAGATACATTGTATTTAGAGCTTTACAGGATAGCTTACCTGTCGAGCTTAATCGATCCAATACAGATGCTCATCATACGGCCATGAACGATTCGGTGAAGTTTGAAGTCATGTTCCTTTCCTGGGATTTAGTGCTAAGGTTTGGAGTTGCTTTTTATGTGGCTTGGCTAATATTTATGAATGAACCTATTTCAGGCGTATCCCCATATGGTCATGCCATCGGGATGTCTGTGCAAGACACCTCAGACTCTAAGCTGACCGTAAAAGTACCCTATGCGGCGCATCTGGTTGGCGATCCAGACACCGGGGTTATTCATGGTGGCGTAATCACTGCTGCGCTGGATAACGCCTCTGGGTCGGCCGTAAGAGTGAGTAAAGACTGGCACGACAATCTGAGCATGGCGACTCTGGACATACGAATTGACTATATGAAACCAGCGACTCCGCACGTTGACCTGCTGGTTACGGCGGAATGCTACAAACGAACAAAAACGATTGCTTTTGTCAGGGCCGTTGCCTATCACGAAAGTGAAGATGATCCGGTGGCCACATCGGTGGCAACCTTCATGATGGGTACGCCCAACCAGCGGAGGTCCTGAAATATGCAGATATTGAAACAACTGAGAGAAGAAGGCCGTGCAGAAGATATGCAGGCATTGCTCGACCACATTCCATACGCGAAATTTATGGGAGTACAGGTCGACAGGAAGGGAAATGAGGTCACTACCATCCTTCCGTTCAATGAAATGTTAATTGGTAACACAATGCTTCCCGCGATACATGGTGGTGCGATTGGTGCATTCCTCGAACTCACCTCGTTGATTCAGCTTTTGTTTACCACTCAATGCGAACGACTGCCCAAGACCGTAGACGTCTCAATTGATTACCTTCGGTCGGGTCGACCGGTGGAAACATTTGGGCGTGCGGTGGTCACTCGTCAGGGACGTCGTGTCGCCAATGTTCGTGCCGAGATTTGGCAGGATGAATTCAATAAGCCTATTGCAGCGAGCCACGGTCACTTCCTTCTAACGCCTGTTTAGTCCGGTATTTAGACTCAATTCAAAAAGGGCCGGGGAGTAACGGGCAAGGCTGGACTTTGTAAGGCCTAATCCATGACAAAAATGAGATTTTTACTCCGAGCGCAATTTCGTTATCCTGACCACTGATAATTATTCACTATTTCTGAGAGGAAAATTCATGGGAGATGTATACATAGTAGAAGCTTGCCGGAGCCCAATTGGTAAGCGAGGCAAAGGGCTGGCTGGTCTGAAACCGGCTGACCTTCTGGGTAAAGTACAAAAAGCTGCACTCGATCGAAGTGGTATTGCGCCAGAGAAGATTGACCAGGTGGTCGGTGGTTGTGTTTCCCAGGTCGGTGAGCAGACTTTTAATATCGCTCGGATTGCCTGGTTGAGTCAGGGATTACCGCTTGAGGTCGCATCAACAACAGTGGACGCTCAGTGTGGTTCCAGCCAGCAGGCAACTTCCATGGCAGCGTCGATGGTCGGTGCTGGTATCGAGGATGTTGTGATGAGCTGTGGTGTTGAGATGATGTCTCGCGTTCCGCTGGGTGCAGCGATGAAAGATGGGTCTCCGATGGGTGAGAATTACGCAAATCTCTACCAGCCAACCAGCCAGTTTATCGGTGCGGCGATGATCGCCGAGGAATACCAGGTTACTCGCCAGGATACAGACCAGTTCGGACTCGAGAGTCAGGAAAAAGCGATCCACGCGTGGGAAGAGGGTCGATTTGATCGTGAAGTTGTAAGTATCGAAGCGCCGATTCTGAATGAAAAATTCGAGCCGACCGGTGAAACCCGGATGATTACAAAAGACGAGGGGCTAAGGGCAACCACGTTTGATTCTCTCGCAGGCCTTACGCCTGTGCCCGGACAGGAGATTCATACCGCGGGTACAAGTTCACAGGTATCTGATGGCGCAGCGGCGATCATTATGGCTTCAGGAGAAGCCTGCGAACGTCTTGGCGTTAAACCTCGTGCAAAGATTGTGTCCACGACACTGGTTGGTGTCGATCCTGTCACGATGCTGAAAGGGCCGATTCCTGCGAGCCGTAAAGCCCTGGACCGCGCTAATCTGACAATTGACGACATCGATGTGTTTGAGGTTAATGAGGCCTTTGCCTCCGTTGTTCTTGCATGGCAGAAAGATCTTGGTATTGATCCATCAAAGGTCAATGTTAACGGTGGTGCGATTGCCCTGGGTCACCCGACAGGCAGTACAGGAGCACGTTTGATCACGACTGCGCTGCATGAACTTGAGCGTACCGGTGGCCGGTATGCACTGATTGCGATGTGTTGTGGTGGCGGTCTTGGGACAGGGACTATTATTGAACGTCTCGACTAGGTTCGTCTAACCAGCATAAAAAAGGGGCTTACGCCCCTTTTTTATGCTGGTACATTTTTACTTTTTGTCGAAAGCGATATTGAGCCCGGTCATGCCGTGGAGAAGCGCATTTGCCGAGAATTCCGGATCCGATGCACCATCTGCGAGCCTGAAGTTTTCCATACGATCCAGGATTATCTTGAAGCCGATATTCATTTCTCGGCGGCTGAGTGCGGCGCCAAGGCAGTGATGTACGCCTTTTCCGAACGCAACCTGGTCTTTCAGGTTGTTGCGCATCAGATTGAATTTCGCTGCTTCAGGAAACTGGTTGTCGTCGTGGTTGGCAGAGGCGAACCGGGCGAACAGAATTGAATTCTCGGGGATGGTAACCCCGTGCATTTCAACTTCTCGCGTCGTCCTGCGGAACATGTTTGATGATGGGCTTGAGATTCGCAGCACTTCTTCAACCAGTCTTGAAATCATTTCTGGAGAAGGGTCGTCTTTGAGCAACTGGTATTGATCGGGGTTTTCGATCAGCAGCCAGAGGCCTTCTGTCAGGGATGCGCTGGTCGTTTCATTGCCTGCCACGAGAATTTGGGACAGCATCGACAGACATTCAGCATCAGTGAGTGGTTGCTCGCCATCAAAGCTGGCATTGACCAATTTGGATAGAATATCATCGGCCGGTTCTGCGCGACGTTCGTTCATTCGAGCAACGAAATAATGCTGGAACTCTACCATGTCTTTTGCTGCTTGGAGTATTCCTTCCTTGTCTAGTTGTTGGCTGAGGTTCCCGATAAAGGCTTCAGTCCATTTACGGAATAACGGAAGGTCTTCCTGTGGTGCTCCGAGCTGGGAAATAATCACCCTGAGTGGCAGGGGCACGCCAAATTTCGACAGGAATTCGCATTCACCCTTGTCAATAAAAGTGTCGATCAACTCGTTTGAGAGGTTTTCAATAAAGGGCTCGAGGCTCTTCAGACTTGAGGGTGAAAACGCTCCGTCGACGAATTTACGATAGCGTCTTTGATTGGGTGGATCTTCTGTCAGCATCGTGGGTACATTTTCGTACCCGGATTTGAGAACCTCTATAACTTCAGGGTCTTCTGATCCGGTCATGGCGCGAGTCGGGCCCATCATGCGGCTGGAAAATGTTTGGTGGTCTTTCGCAATTTGGATGACATCTTCATAGCGTGAAACAAAAAAAATGCCGGAATTCGGATCCTGGAATACGGGTGCTTCATCCCGTAGTCGTCTGTTCATCCCCCAGGGAGATTTTAAAATATCCGGATGCATTGGGCTGATTTCATGGACAGGACAGGTTGCGACTCGTGCAACTTCATCGGACATTAACTGGGAACTCCGGTATTTTTCAAGTTGGCACAGAATACCACTAAAACAGCCGCCTGTGATTGTAATCCGCTATACTTCGCGGGTTGTTTATCGATAGGCAAAAACGTGATTAATAAGCAGGTTGTACTCGCAAGACGTCCCTCGGGTGTTCCCGTTCCGGAAGATTTTCAGGTTGTGGAGACAGAGGTCGCAACACCGGGCCCTAATGAAGCGCTGCTTGAGAATCTTTATGTGTCGCTGGATGCAGGTTTCAGGAACTGGATGGATGAGGGCTCCGGTGACGATGTGCTGCCAGCGATGGAACTTGGGTCTCCGGTAATGGGGTTGACGGCTGGCCGCGTTGTTGAATCCAATCGAGAAGACTTGAAAGTGGGTGAGGTACTGGTCGGGCGGCTTGCCTGGGAAGCTTATTCAATTGCCACCGACCAGGACCTGTTGGTTCCTATCGAGGAAAAATTTCAGCAACCGGCGAACCTGTTTCTGGGATTGTTGGGGGATACTGGTCTTTCCGCCTACTTCGGTTTAGAGCGTGTTGCGAAGTTGCAGCCGGGGGAAACGGTTGTAGTATCTGCAGCCGGTGGTGCTGTTGGAAATGCAGCCGGACAGATTGCAAAAGCAATGGGTGCAGGGAAAGTTATTGGGTTTGCTGGCGATACCGAGAAATGTAAATGGCTAGAAGAAGAGGTCGGCTACGACGCAACCATCAACTACAAGACTGACGATATTGATAAAGCGCTTGGTGAGCATTGTCCCGATGGCATTGATGTCTATTTCGACAATGTCGGTGGAAACCTGCTGGAGCCAGTGTTGGACCATATTAACTACCAGGCTCGCATTGCATTTTGTGGTGCTGTGGCCGACTACACTTCAGAAAACGGTACGGGGCCTGGTAATCTCTTCAGGCTGGTAGCTAATTGCGCGAAGCTTGAAGGATTTATGACTCACTACTGGACCGCAGATTATGAAGTCGCAAGAGAAGTTCTCGTCGGTTGGCTGGAATCAGGCAAGCTCAAGAGCTATGAGGCGCGATACCAGGGCGTGGAGAACTGCGGTGTGGCGTTCAGTGACATGCTTAACGGGAAAACTTTTGGGAAGACAATCGTCAAGGTTATTGCCGATTCATGAAGTATCCTAATGCGACCCTGTGGTATGTGGTTTTCCTGCTGACGCTGGCGTCGACATTGTCTTTTATCGATCGGCAGATTCTCAACGTAATGATCGGCCCTATCAAACGGGATCTTGGGGGACTCTCAGATACCGAGATATCATTGATCATTGGGCTGGCGTTCTCTGCAGTTTATTCACTGACCACGTTACCGCTTGCGCGAATCGCGGACAGGTATAGCCGCCGTAACGTTATTGCCGCGGGTATTTTCAGCTGGAGCCTGATGACGGCGCTGGCTGGCATGGCGAATTCATTCTGGGCGCTTTTTGGCGCACGTATGGGGGTCGGGGTCGGTGAGGCGTCTCTCGGGCCGGCCACGCAATCAATTCTCGCGGACTACTTTGAACAGCATCGCCTACCCCTTGCTTATGGAATAGTCGCAGCAGCTCCGTTTATCGGCACAGGTCTTGCGAACATTGTCGGTGGACCGCTGATAGATTACCTGGAGGCTCGCCCGCTGATAGTGATGCCAGTCTTTGGCGAGATGTATTCCTGGCAGACAGTGTTGGTTGTCGTCGGGCTTCCCGGCATATTGCTGACGCTACTGATGTTTACGATTAAGGAACCTAAAAGGAGCGGCGCTAGCGCTGATCGTACTGAAGGGTATTCCTATCGCGAGCTCTGGCAGTTTTGCCTTTCTCGCCGAAAATATCTTACCTATCATTTCATTGCCTACCTTTGCCTGTCGATTCAGGGTTTTGCCTTTCTGACGTGGATCGTAGAATTTTTTGTTCGAATTCATGGCTGGACTCGCACGGAGATTGGCCTAACCTATGGCAGTATTGCACTCATCGTGGGCATCATGGGAAGTATCGGTGCTGGCTACTATGCCGGTTACTGGTTGGCGAAAGGCAGGGCAGATGCGCCGATGCGTTTGGCTTTTTATGGCACGATTGGCCTGGGTCCGCTGGCGGTGATTATGCCGCTGGTTTCAAGTGACTGGCTTGCAATTGCTATTATTATTCCGATCACGTTCTTTATGGCGATGCCGCCAGGGCTTTCTAATGCGGCGCTCCAGGCGATTTCGCCAAACAGGTTGAGAGGCCAGATGATTGCAGTGTATTTGATCTGCGTAAGCTTTTTGTCCTACTTGTTCGCACCTTTGATTATCGGGCTAATGAACGATTACGTGTTCGGGCGGGAAGATGCTATCGGTTTGTCGCTCTCATCGCTCGCGTTCGTGAATTATGCGATAGCCGCGGTATGTTTGTACCTCTGCCTGGATCCCCTGAAGGATGCTGTCAGCAGGGTGCGAGAGTTTGCGGAAGACTAATTTCGGTGGAAGTTAGCGGGTTTATCTTGCTTTTGCCCCACCGCCGACCCGGAGTATTTCCCCGCTTATCCAACTGGCCGCATCTGACGCAAGGTAAATACACGCGGAGGATATGTCCTCGGGGGTGCCAAGTCGACCCAATGGAATATTCCATTCTTCCAGGATTTGATCCAGTTGGCTTTCATCCCGGCCAATAGCTTTCAACATCACTTCTGTTGGGATGGCCCCTGGAGCAACAGCGTTGACCCGAATGTCCGGCGCAAATTCCGCAGCCAGAGTCCATGTCAGGGAATTGGTACCGGCTTTAGCTGCACCGTAGTGAGCACTACCGGGGACAGGTCCGGTGCCTGCGCCGGAGGTGATGTTGATGATTGCGCCTTTCTCCATGTACTTGGCTGCCGTGATGGAGCCGGTATAGATAGAGGTCAGGTTCAGGGCAATCGTCCTGTCCCATTCGTCGCGCGGTAACTCGCGGATGGGCATTCTCATGGGCGAACCACCAGCGTTGTTCACCCAGATAGTGAGCTTGCCGAAGGTGTCGACTGCTGCCCGGGCTAGCGCATCAAGTGCGATATCGTCGGTGACGTCGGTTGTTACCGCAATTGCTTCTCCTCCGCCTTCACGAATGGCTTCTGCTACCGCCTCAATCTCGTTCGTTCTGCGCGCAGCGACAACCACCTTGGCCCCGGCTTTGGCGAAATCTTTTGCGATGCCTTCCCCAATACCCCGGCCTGCGCCGGTGACGACAGCTACATGTCCTTCCAGGCTATATCTTTCAAGTACACTCATGGTCAGGCGGCCGCTTGCTTTGCGTCTTCAAGTCGCATTTTAAGTTCTCTGAGTTCTTTGTGGAGCTCTTCGGGAACATGGTTTCCATAGCTGGCGTAGTAGTCTTCAATCAGTGGGATCTCTTCAAGCCATCCGTCGACTTCTACCCGGAGTAGTTCCGCAATCTGATCATTGGAAAGACCAAGACCCGAAAAATCCAGCCCATCAACGTTGGGCAGGTTACCGATAGGCGTTTCAACTGTCTCTGCTGTACCTTCACACCGTTCGAATATCCATTTCAAGACACGGGAATTTTCACCGAACCCTGGCCATATAAATTGGCCATCGTCGTCTTTTCTGAACCAGTTGACGTAGTAAATCTTGGGAAGCTTAACGCCCTTCTGCTGGCCCGTGTTAATCCAATGACTCCAGTAGTCGGCCATGTTGTAACCGCAGAAGGGCAGCATCGCCATGGGGTCTCGTCGAAGCTCGCCGATTTTTCCCGCAGCAGCGGCGGTTTTTTCGGATGAAACAATGGAGCCAAAGAAGGTTCCTTGCTGCCAGTCCCTGGCCTCGTTCACGAGCGGTACAACCGTTGCTCTTCTTCCGCCAAATAAAATGGCGCTAATGGGAACGCCCTTTAGGTCTTCCCATTCATCTGCGATAACGGGACATTGGGCGGCTGATACCGTGAACCTTGCGTTGGCGTGAGCTGCCGGTGTTTCAGAGTCCGGCGTCCAGTCATTACCCTTCCAATCGATCAGGTGTGCCGGTGCATCGCCTATACCTTCCCACCAGACATCGCCATCATCGGTTTCGGCAACGTTAGTAAAGATACAGTTTTCGGTAAGGCTTTCCATGGCATTGGCATTGGAGTCCATGCCGGTTCCTGGCGCGACACCAAAAAAACCGGCTTCAGGGTTAATCGCGTAAAGCTGGCCATCATCGCCAAATTTCATCCAGCAGATATCGTCACCAACTGTTTCAACAGTCCAGCCGGGAATAGTAGGAACGAGCATCGCCAGATTGGTTTTGCCACATGCGCTGGGGAACGCGCCGGCAATGTAATGGGACTGACCTTCAGGATTAGTCAGTTTCAGAATCAGCATATGTTCCGCGAGCCAACCTTCGTCCCGCGCCATGACAGAAGCGATTCTTAGCGCAAAGCATTTTTTACCGAGCAAGGCATTGCCGCCGTAGCCGGAACCGAACGACCAAATCTCGCGTGTTGTCGGGAAATGGGCAATGTGCAGTTTCTCTGGATTACAGGGCCATGGGGCATCTGCTACGCCGTCATCCAGGGGGACACCCACTGAGTGCACGCAGGGGACGAATTCTCCGTCTTCGTCCAGTTCATTCAGAACGGGCTGGCCGACCCGGGTCATGATGTGCATGCTGGTGACGACGTAAGGTGAATCAGTGATTTCGATACCGATATGGGCGATCGGCGAGCCTACAGGTCCCATTGAAAAGGGGATGACGTACATGGTTCGGCCGCGCATACAACCGTCGAACAGTTCGGTCAGCGTTGAACGCATTTGATCAGGTTCTATCCAGTTGTTGTTCGGCCCCGCATCCTGTTCTTCTTCTGAACAGATATACGTCCTGCTCTCTACCCGTGCGACATCCGCTGGATCCGAACGTACAAGGTAGCTGTTAGGTTTCTTTTCTTCGTTTAGTTTTTTTGCGACACCTGCGTCTAAAAGCAGGCCCCACATGCGGTTGTATTCCTCGGTGCTGCCATCGCAAATAACCACGGCATTTGGCTGGCAAAGGTCTTTCATCTCTTCGAGCCAAGCCGCGAGCTTGTTGTGTTTCAGCATCAATTTCCGCCCTTTTTGTTTGTGCTGGTACCCATAAAATTGCCACCGAAGCCGCTGGGTCGTAAGTCGCTGAAGAATAACGTATTCGGTTCTCTAAATCGACGCGTGGCGATGGTTTTTATGGGTTTCTATTTGAGTCCCTATTAATGGGTTGGCTCAGTTTGTGAGGGTTGCGGGCAAGGTTCTGTTACGATGCGCATCATGCAACTCCAGCCCTCCAGAAAACTCGATGAATACCGGCCCTATTGGGCCGAATGTTTCGGTATTGCACCATTTTTGCCCACCTCAAGGGCGGAGATGGATGCCCTGGGCTGGGATAGCTGTGATGTGATCATTGTCACCGGGGATGCCTATGTGGATCACCCCAGCTTCGGCATGGCCGTTATTGGCCGGGTGCTGGAAGCGCAGGGTTTCCGGGTTGGTATCATCGCGCAGCCCGAGTGGCGGGGGACGGAAGAATTCTCTGTCCTGGGAAAGCCTAATCTGTATTTTGGGGTTGCTGCGGGCAACATGGATTCCATGATTAATCGTTACACGGCGGATAAGAAAATTCGCCATGACGATGCCTATACGCCAGGTAACATTGGTGGGCGCCGGCCTGACAGGTCGGTCATTGTTTATTCCCAGCGTTGCCGGGAAACTTATCCAGACGTGCCGATCGTCATAGGAAGCATCGAGGCAAGCCTTAGGCGTATTGCACATTTTGATTACTGGAGCGAAAAAATACGCCGATCGGTGCTACTGGATGCAAAGGCCGACATGCTGTTGTTTGGTAATGCAGAACGGGCAATCGTTGAGTTGACACATCGGATGGCATCCGGTGAGGCCGTGGCAGATATACAGGATATTCGCGGCACGGCCTATGTGACGGATGAGCCGCTTGCAGGCTGGCGTGGGCTGGATGAGACCCGGCTGCCGGATGAAAAGGCTGATAGCGGCGTTCGCTTGATGATGGAATCAGCGCCTGAATATATAGAGCTGCCATCCTTTGAAGCGGTTCTGGGTGACAAGGCTCTGTATGCGCATGCGTCACGTCTGCTGCACCGGGAAACGAACCCGGGTAATGCTCGCGCGCTGGCACAGCGCCATGGAGACAAAATTGTTTGGCTGAATCCACCGCCGATTCCGCTAACGACACCGGAACTTGACTGGGTGTTTGAGCGGCCTTATCAGAGAATCCCTCATCCTGGATACGGCGAGGATAATATTCCCGCCTATGAGATGATCAGGCATTCGGTCAATATCATGCGCGGCTGCTTTGGCGGCTGTACCTTTTGTTCGATTACCGAACATGAGGGTCGTATTATCCAGAGCCGATCACAAGAATCGATCATCAACGAAATTAGCGAAATCCGGGACAAGTCCCCGGCGTTCACCGGCGTGATTTCAGATCTTGGTGGTCCCACCGCAAACATGTGGCGCCTGAACTGCAAAGACAAGCAAATCGAAGAATCGTGCCGAAGACCTTCATGTGTCTATCCCTCGATTTGCAAGAATCTGGATACTGACCAGACCCCACTGATTTCGCTTTACAGAAAAGCGCGTGAAGTGGAGGGGGTCAAAAAGGTCCTGATTGCATCGGGTCTGCGTTATGACCTTGCGGTTGAGACGCCGGAGTACGTTAAGGAATTGGTGACAGAACATGTCGGTGGTTACCTGAAGATCGCGCCGGAGCACACAGAGCAGGGCCCGCTATCCAAAATGATGAAGCCTGGTATCGGGACCTACGATACTTTTAAGGCGATGTTCGAGAAATACTCGCAAGAAGCAGGTAAAAAACAGTACCTGATCCCTTACTTTATTGCGGGTCATCCTGGAACGACCGATGACGATATGCTAAATCTTGCGAGATGGCTGAAGGAAAACGGGTTTCGAGCCGACCAGGTCCAGACGTTCTATCCATCACCTATGGCCACCGCGACTGCCATGTATTACTCGGAAAGAAATCCGTTGAAAAGAGTCGCTCGATCTTCTGAGCATGTCAGTGTGGTGGCAAAGGCAAGACAACGCAGGTTGCACAAGGCCTTCCTGCGCTACCACGATCCGGACAACTGGCCCATGCTGCGTGAAGCGCTTCGAAAAATGGGTCGCAGTGATCTGATCGGTAACGGCAAGATGCACCTGATACCAAGAACGCAGTTTTCAAAGCCCGGCTACCGCGGTTCTCGTCCATTTTCGACTCAGCACAATGGACTTCCCAAAAACCCAGGACAAAAAAGGCGTAAGTAGCTTTTAAAGGTCAGACTGCCTCTGCAATGTCCAGGGTATCTCTGAGCTCTCGTTTGAGAAATTTCCCACTGGCGTTGCGAGGCAAGTGATCGTCGCTGAGCCAGATATAGCGAGGTATCTTGTGTTTGGCCATATGTTGAAGGCAAAAGGCTCGAATATCATCAGCGGTCGCAACGGTGCCTGGTTTCAGATAGATCGAAACGCCAACTTCTTCGCCCAGTCTGTCGTCAGGGACGCCAAACACAGAGCATTCTGCAATGCTTGCCATCTTGTGCAGTGTTGTTTCAACTTCACTGCAATAAATGTTCTCGCCGCCCCGAAGGACCATGTCTTTCACTCGGTCAACAATGAAAATGAAGCCGTGTTCATCGATCGTCGCCACGTCTCCAGTGTGCAGCCAGCCGTCGGTGATTGACTCTGCGGTGGCTTCTTCACGATTGATGTAGCCCTTGATGACAGGTGCACCCCTGACCCAGAGCTCGCCAGGTTTGCCCTGAGGAAGTTCGTTGCCGTCTGTATCGACTACTTTCACCTCGAAGAGGGGCATGGCGGGTCCACAGCTGGCGGGTTTATCCAGAAAGAAAATACCGGCAATGGAGGTGATAATGCCACAGGTCTCCGTCATGCCATAGCCGGTACCTGGGCTAGCATTTTTAACTGCTTTGTCGATTTTTCCAACCAGATCGGGTTGTAGTTGCGCGCCACCGCCGCCAACGGATTTTAGTGATGATGTATCGTAATGATCAAAATCCGGGTGGCTAATCAGCTCACGAGACATCACGGGTACGCCGGTCAGGCTGGTAATTTTCTCGGCCTCGATGATCTTGAGTGCTTCACCAGCATCCCAGCGGTACATGTGAATCAGTTTCCCTCCGGCCATGGTTGTGCCCTGGGCGAGACAGTTGTTGGCAGTCACGTGGAACATGGGTGTTGTTACCAGTGCTGATGGTGGTGCTACGTCTTCGGGATTGGGTAGTTCGACGTTATTGATCCGGGCGGTAGAGAGGCCGTTTACCTGTGCGGCGAAACCAAGGTTCATGATGTTGTGTACGCATCCACGGTGGGTTAATTGTGCGCCTTTTGGATAGCCGGTTGTCCCGGAAGTATAAAAAATACAGGCATCGGTATCAGGATCCACATTCACTTCAGGCAGATCACCGCCGGTAGCGATGACTTCCGCATAGTCGATGACACCGCCTATAGCATTAGGAAGTCGTACTCCGACGGTAGTGATATCTGGGAATTCATCCCGGATATTGAGGTATCGAGCCAGACGCTCTTGATCGCAGAACAGAACCTTCGGTGATGAATCTTTCAGGCCATAGGTCATCTCATCTTCTACCCACCAGGCATTCATGCCAACGACGGTGACACCTGTGGAAACGCATGCCCAGTAGAGAAGTAACCATTCAGGGTAGTTTCGAAGGGCTATTGCTACCCTGTCTCCAGGGTTAACACCCTGGTTGCGAAGCCAGTTAGCGATTGAAGCGGCTTCACGATGTGCATCTGCATAGGTCCAGCGCTCCTCACGGAACACCAGGTAGTCATTAGCGGCGTAGGCTGCTGCGGCCAACCAGATTTCGCGCAGGCTGGGTGGGGCCTCTGAATAGACCCGCATGGGGGAACCGCGAACTTCGATTTCCTTGTAATGGAAGGGGGCTCCCTCGGCGATGAGGGCATCCCAGGTTTCCTTATAGATATCGTACATCGTTGGCTCCACGAACTTCAAAGATTGGGTAAGATAGGGATTCTCTCCACCGGTTGCAAATGCTGTATCTTTTTTCAGGGTGGCACCGGGCAGACGCGAGGATTAGAAGTGACATATTTATTGGAAGGTTTAAAGGTCGTTGACCTCGCCAGTTTTCTGGCAGCACCAGGCGCAGCGACGTTGATGGCAGACTATGGAGCAGAGGTTATCAAGATCGAACCTCCCGGCGGGGATGGCTACCGGCGCCTGCACGGCAATTGGAAGACAGACTATAACTGGCAGCTGACTTCTCGCAATAAGCTGGGGATGTCATTGGATATCACGACGGATGAAGGCCACGAGGTCCTGATGAAACTGCTCGATGATACGGACGTGCTGGTTACAAATTTTCGGAATGACCAGCTTGAAAAGTATGCAATGAGTTATGAAGCCCTTCACGTTAGGTTCCCTCGGCTTATTGTTGCCCAGTTGACTGGATATGGAAACCTTGGGCCGGACAGAAAGCGTCGCGGATATGACTCTACTGCCTGGTTTGCCAGAACCGGGATCATGCAGCTGATGAAGCCCAAGGATGCGCCTCCTGTCTTTCCGGCTGGGGGGGTCGGAGATCATTCAACGGCAATGTCGCTGTTCGCCGGGGTAATGATGGCGCTGTTTAAACGTGAGAAAGAGGGTGAGGGCAGCTTTGTTGAAACGTCGCTTATCGCGAGTGGCTGCTGGGCGAATGGTATGAGCCTGCAGGGTGCGATTTCGGGATTTGACCTGGGGGGGTTCCTGGATAAAAGTAATCGGAGTCCTTTCGCCATGGTGTACGAGACCAGGGACAGGCGATTCGTTATTCTGGTATTCACTAATCCTCCCAAGGAATGGCCGGAGTTTGCGAATGCCCTTGGACATCCTGAATGGCTGGAAGATGACCGGTTCCAGGATATGCGTACCTTGATGCGGCATCGTGATGACCTGAAAGAGATTATTGCCGAGGCGATTGGCGCAATGAACCTGAAGGACGTGAGCCTTGCGCTAGATAAGTTCGAACTGACCTTCGGTGTCATTGATGGGTTGACGGATGTCGTGCAGGACGCACACCTGATCGAGAACGGCGTGGTCATTAAAACCGAATCGGATGATCCTGGGTTTGAATGGACAATAGCAAACCCGATCAAAATTTCCGGTGAAGCCTGTAAGCCAGCAATCGATCCACCGCTTTATGGGGAGCATTCACGAAAGATTCTTCTGGATCATGGTTTCACTGAAAAGGAAATCGAATCCCTGATCCGGGACAAGGTGGTTTTTGCCGGAGAGTCCTAGGAAGTCGTGTAACCATTGGCGGTAACAACAACTTTGCCTACGACTTTTCTATCCGTCAGCATCTTCATTGCGTCGACGGCTTTCTCTAATGGGAAAGCAGCGCAGATGTGGGGGTCAATATCACCGTTTTCCAATAATTGGTACAGCTCTCTGCGGGTCCGTTCACCCAGTTCGGGATCTCGGCGTCCGATTTCACCTGCGCGGACCCCTATGACGCTGATTTGCTTTATAAGAATATGGTTCACAGCAGCTTTTGGCCAAACGCCGGATGTGAATCCGATGGTCAGTATTCTTCCGTTCCAGTTGATGCAGCGCATGCTTTCATCAAACACGCTTCCGCCGACGGGATCAAAAACCACATCGGCACCTAGTCCATCCGTCAGCCCCTTAACCTTTTCCCTGAACCCGCCGAGCGAATCGTCAGGCAGTGTATAGTTGATGACATGGTCGGCGCCCCGGGCCTTAACCACGGCAAGTTTTTCGTCCGTACCGCCGGTTGCGATAACTGTTGCGCCAAGGTGTTTGCCCAGATCAACGGCAGCCAGGCCAACGCCCCCGGTTGCACCGTGAACCAGCAAGGTTTCACCGGCTTTTAGACTTCCTCTAATGGTAAGTGCCACGTAGGCTGTCAGGTAAGCGGTCTGATAGGCGGCAGCTTTCTCGAAACTGATCCCCGGAGGGACGGGTTTGACTGCCTGTACCTCTGCGTTGACCAACTCGCTAAATCCGCCATAGCGGGTTCCCGCTACTGCCCTGTCGCCAACCTTAAACTGATCGACGTCAGGTCCAACAGCAACTATCTCACCTGCAAATTCACCGCCGGGCGCGAACGGTAATGGGGGGGCGAACTGGTACTTGCCCTGGATCATCAAGACATCGGGAAAGTTAACTGAACAGGCCATGACCCTAATCTGGACTTCGCCTGCGCCGGGTGGCGCGATATCTACCTCGTCCAGGCTGATCGTTGATATGTCGTCATTGATTTGATGGCAGCGAATGGTCTTCATTACGTGTCAATATTCCTGTCTGATCGTGGGCAGGGACAAGTTACCACAATACTGATACCCTCGGATTCATTGGCCTTGAATACAATATCTGAGGCAGGGAATAGAGTCAGGAGGAAGTTGTCGTGGTCGAAGGCATTAACGTGGAAAAAGTGACAAGGTGGTTGGTTGAACGAATTCCGGGGATCAAGCCACCGCTCAGTTTTTCACTCATTGCAGGCGGGCACTCGAACCTTACCTTTCGGTGTGAGGATGGTGCCGGTAAGGTCTATGTGTTGAGGCGTCCTCCACTCGGGCATGTTCTTGAGTCTGCTCATGATATGGGCAGGGAACATAAAATCATTGATGCACTGAAGGGTTCTGATGTGCCCGTTCCTACAAACCATGGCTTGTGTAAAGACAATTCCGTCAACGAGGCTGACTTCTATGTGATGGAGTTTGTCGATGGCCTTGTCCTGAATGACTCCGTGATAGCAGCCACATTGCCAGAAGCATCGAGAATACCGATCGGTGAAGATGTTGTGGATATTCTCTGCAAGCTTCACGCGATCAATCCGGATGATGTTGGCCTTGGCGATTTGGGCCGTAAGGAAGCGTACCTCGCACGTCAACTCAAAAGGTGGACCAAGCAATGGGAAGCCGCGAAGACACACGATATTCCTGAAATGGAAGAAAGCTGTCGTTTGCTGGCTGACCGCATGCCTGAGCAAATTGGTGCAACCATCGTCCACGGTGATTTTAGGTTAGGTAATATGATTGTCGCGGACGGCAAGGTAAAAGCAATCCTGGACTGGGAACTTTGCACCTTAGGGGACCCGTTGGCAGATGTTGCTTACCTCATGAATAACTGGGTGACGCTTGAGGAAGTTCCGGAGCCTGGTGAAGGCGACCAGTCGCCATCTGCAGCTGGTGGTTTCATTACCAGGGAAAAGATTGCTGAAATCTATGAGAAAGCCACCGACAGGGATTTGTCCGGGATCAATTACTATCGCGCTTTTTCCCATTGGCGCCTGGCTGCAATTGGTCAGGGTGTTTACAAGCGATATCTTGTTGGTGCGATGGGTGAGGACACAGATGTGGATCTCGAGAAGCAAAAAGCGGGTGTTGCAAGAAGAGCTACCAGCGCTCTTGAGCTACTCTCCTGACCCGTTAGTGGATAGTTTTGGAATCACTTACCAGGGCCAGTAGCCGCTTTGACGCGAGTTGCTTTAGCTGATCATCTGACGCGCCCTGCAAGACCTGTGTATAGGTGTATTGCGCGAGTGTGATGTTGCCCTGCATTTCATACACAGCTCCCAGTTGCACGTTGAACTCATCCCGTTCCGGAAACAGCAACAGCTGACGATCGATACATGCCTTGCTTTCTTCCCAGGATTTTTGGCGCCAGAAAATCTGCTTCAGGTTGTCCAGCATGCGAATCAGGACATCCCGTGGTGAAGCCGGTCTGAAATACTCTTCCTTTAACGTCGCCCTTGGGCCAGCAATCTGTCTCAACATGGTCTGGCAGTCAGCGCGGCTGAGTTCACGGCCAGAAAAAGGATCAACAATAGTGCCGCTGCTGCCACCGTACTGCACAAGAAAATTTCCGGGAAACGAAATGCCGCTGACTGGAATGCCAAGTCGTGAACCGATAGCAATATGTACCAGCGCAAGGCTGATCGGAATGCCATGTTTGTAATCAATAACTCGATTCAGGTAACTGTTGGCAGGGTCGTAGTAGTCGATCACATTCCCGCTGAATCCAAGGTCATCATGGATGTAATTCACCAGCGCGGACACGGGAATGCCAAGATTCGTATGGAATCGATCGTCAGACTTAAACCTGACGGCAAGATTGTCGAGTTCGCTCAGGTAGTGCTCAACAGAGATGTCCTGTTCTGCTTCAGCAGCGATCAGCAGCGCTGCTTCATCCAACCTGATGTCAGCGTCTGGCTGGGCCGCCAGCCGCGCGAACCTGTTCCTGATTTCGTCATCCATTAAGTGCGTCCTCGCTTGTCTCAACTTTACAAGGATGAATACTATATGCAATGCTCGCCGCCGCTTTTTGCTGGCATTGCCATTGCTCAGGTTTCATTCACTCGGTGGTGGCGAGAACTGGCAATGGTGTTACTCGAGTTCATGGCTGATGCTCGGTCGACAACTCTATCGAGGTCTTCTTCTGAAGACCATTGATCGCCGGGTTTGCCTCCTGCCGCTTGGCATAAACAGGAAGCCCCTGCGCAAATGACGAGCATCGCCTGGCACCGAGGAACAACAGCCTTTAATGTGCCTGCGCGGGCTATTTATAGTAAAACTGATAGTGTAGTCGCATGGAAAGCGTGTATTGACGAAGATACAGCGGAAATAGAATATCATGAAGTCGAGGGGGAAGCCGTGAGTGCCTGAGGTCAAATGTGAGCGTCTTCCAGCTCGTACCAAAACTACTTAAAGAACCAATCTAACCGGAGAACAATGTGGAATTTGATTTAAACCAAACGGATGAGCTGCTCGCAACGACTCGTGCGGTCAGAAAGAGACTGGATTTCGATCGGGCAGTCCCTAGGGATGTCATCGAAGAGTGTATCGGGCTATCGCAGCAAGCGCCTACCGGAACAAACTCCCAGGGTTGGCGTTGGCTGATCATTGAGGACGCGGAAAAACGTGCCGGCCTTGCCGAGCTCTACAAGAAAATGGCCGATGTCTATCTGGTTGAAGAAGGTCGCAAGGCGGCTGAATCGGGAGACGCACAAACAGCACGAGTGCTCGATTCTGCAGTATTTCTGGCAGAGAATCTTCAGAATGCCCCTGTTCATGTTATTCCCTGCCTGCAAGGGCGCCCACCGGAAGGTACGCCCCTCATGGGTATTGCTGCAATGATGGGATCTATTTTTCCTGCGGTTTGGAGTTTTCAGTTAGCGCTGCGGGCCCGTGGCCTGGGTTCCTGCCTGACCTCGCTGCATCTATTTCATGAAAAAGAAGCGGCCGAATTGTTGGGTATTCCTGATGACGTGCTGCAGGTGGCCCTGTTACCTGTTGCCTATACCAAAGGGACTGATTTCAAGCGTGCAAATCGGCCTGACCCTTCAACTATTATTCATTACGACAAGTGGTAGACAGAAAGACAATCGGGTTCAGTATCGCTGAGCCTGGTTACTGTTCTGGATTGCCTGGTTCGGCTTTTTTGCGTTGGGCTTCACGAGCCTCCTTTTTCAGCCTTGCCCTTTGGGCCTGGGCAGAAGCGGCGTCCCCTCCAATGTGGTCCTCACCTCGCTCATTAGCCAGGTGGATTTGATTCTGTCGTTCGCGAAACCTTGCCCGGTCCGCATCTGTTTTGCTGTCGATACAGTGTGAACAGCTGACGCCCTTAACGTAAGCGTTACTTTTTTTGTCGGTATCGCTGATCGGCATCCTGCATGCGTGGCACTGGTCATAAGAGCCAGGCTTCAGATCATGGTCGACAGTGACGCGATCATCAAAGACAAAGCACTCTCCTTGCCACAGTGATTCTTCCTTGGGGACATCTTCAAGATATTTCAGGATGCCGCCTTCCAGGTGATATACCTCATCAAACCCTTTGGACTTCAGGAAGGCGGTTGATTTTTCGCACCTGATCCCACCGGTGCAAAACATGGCGATCTTTTTATGCTTGTTGGGATTCAATTCGGATTCCGCGAATCCAGGGAATTCCCGGAATGACTCTGTGTGTGGGTTTATAGCGTTCTCGAATGTGCCGATCAGCACCTCGTATTCGTTTCGGGTGTCGATCACCGTGACTTGGGGGTCTGATATCAGTTCGTTCCATTCCTTTGCTTTTACGTAGGTACCCACAATCTCTCGGGGGTCGATATCGGTTATACCCATCGTGACGATTTCTTTCTTGAGTTTGACGCGGGTACGTGGGAATGGCATTTGCTCGGCGGTAGATAACTTATAGGCGATGCCGTCGAACCGGCCATCGCTCGCGAGGAAAGCCTGCAGGCTCTTTATGCCTGCCGAAGTGCTCGCGACTGTGCCGTTGATTCCTTCTGCAGCGACCAGCAGTGTTCCCTTAACGCCATTGTCTTTTAACAGACTCAGTAGCGATTGTTGGAGCGCCTGATAGTCATCAATATTAACAAAATGGTAAAGCGCGCAGACTACTACTTCTTTCTGGTCGTTCTGTGAGTTATCCGCCAAACCGGGCTCCCGCGAAAGTGTCTGCCCAGGAGCAACCCTCTCTGGGGTTTCGTTTCGGCTTTATCAGTTGTTTGACCGGTTTGCCGGTGCCTGCCGTTGCAGCGAAGGTCGTGCGCATTGCCTCATAAATTTCCATGACTCAACCCTGGGTCATTAAGATTGGTGTATTATCGCTCAAGTGTTTAACAAGTTCTTGGAAAAATGAGGAGTTACCATGCCAATCAATCCTGAAGCTGTTGGTGTAAAGGGTCAGCCATCACAAAGAAGCTGGACATCAAAAGATGCCTTGTTGTATGCCGTCGGCATCGGGGCAGGTACAGACGAGTTGCAATATACGACAGAGAACACAAAGGACATCGATCAAAAGGTGTTTCCCACCTTTGCGGTGATTGTTGGTGGTGGCGGGATACCGATGCGGGAAGTGGGCTCGTTCAATCCTGCCTTGATGGTGCATGGTGAGCAAGGCATTGAGCTGCTGAGTGAAATTCCTGCAGAGGGTGAGATCGAAAGTGTTGGCGAGTGTACGGCCATCTACGATAAGGGAAGTGCGGCTGTTCTCGAGTTTACCTCTGAGTCTAAAAATGTTGCGACGGGAGAAGTCCTGCTTAGAACCCGGACCTCGCTTTTTTGTCGAGGCGAAGGAGGCTGGGGCGGTGACCGGGGACCTTCAGAAAAAATCCAGTTTCCGGATCGTACTCCGGACCAACAGGTGAGCTATACAACACGAGAAGACCAGGCGTTGACTTACCGGTTGTCCGGTGATCGGAACCCGTTGCATTCAGATCCTTCTTTTTCAGCTATGGGAGGGTTTGAAAAACCGATTCTGCATGGGCTCTGTACATACGGGTTTACCGGTCGTGGATTACTGAATGCGATTTGTGATGGCGATGCGGGTCGATTCAAATCCATGAATGCACGATTCTCGAAGCCTGTTATCCCGGGTGACACCCTGACCGTGTCGATGTGGGTGGATGGTAGTGAAGCCCTGTTCAGGACAACCAACCAGGACGGTGATGTCGTGATTGATCAGGGTGTGTTCAGGTTTGAATAAGTATCACCGCCATTTCGACTGGTGTTTGCGCAGCTCACCGAATGAAAAAATCTCGGGATGGGGAAAATGCTTAATGTAGGGGATACAGCGCCAGACTTTGAGCTGACAGACGAAGAAGGTGAGGTTGTTACGCTGGATGACCTTTTATCAGAGGGGCTACTGGTTCTGTATTTCTATCCCGCGGATTTTACGTCCGTGTGCACGGCGCAAGCCTGTGAAATTCGTGATCGTCACGACGACCTTCGAGCTGTGAGTGCCAATGTCGTCGGTGTAAGCCCCCAGGGGCAATCCAGCCACAATCGTTTTCGCGACCGGTACGACCTGTCTTTCCCGTTGCTCGATGACCGACAAAAAAAAGTGATCAGAGCCTATGGCGTCAACGGTCCACTGGGTCTGGGTGTCCGAAGGGTAACTTTTCTCATTAACCCGGATAAAAAGATAGCCAACAGAGTGGTTGCCGACTTCAGGGTTAAACAACATATGGATTTGATCGATTCGGTGGTTGAAGATCTGGGCGGTTACTAATTCGAGGAATATACCAAGGTAATGCTGAGGGTTCTTTATGGTCGTCTACTAGGCGTGTGTATCCCGCTGACCCTGGATAGGTCCCAGGAGAATATACCAGGCAACGCTGAGGGCTCTTTATGGTCGTCTACCGGACGTGTGTATCCCGCTGACCCCAGATAGGTCAGCGGCCTTTATGATGGGTGCTGTTGAATTGTATGATCATGAGAATGTGGTGACATCTACTACATTGTTATAAAACTCTACTCGAGAAATGATCTAATTCCAGGGCAGAGGCGTACACTAAAAAAAATCGGACAAAAGTAATGAACAAAAATCTGATATGGATAGCGGGTATTTTGGCCTCTCTGGCGGTCGGCGGCCTTATCGCCCTTGCAGGTAGCCAGAACGGTGCGCTGTGGATGGGGCTGCCATTGTTCACACTTTGCTGCGGTATCGCATTTATAGTGCAGTGGTTTTTGTTTATCCCGGCCTATGTATTCCAGACCGAGCGGTATTTTGATTTGGCTGGCAGCCTGACCTACATTTCGCTGGTCGTGGCCGCATTGTACCTTTCCGGTGCACGTGACCCTCGATCACTTATTATTGGCGGGTTGGTAATCATCTGGGCTTGCCGGTTGGGTAGCTTCCTGTTTAGGCGAGTATCCGCTGATGGTGAGGATCGGCGTTTCCGCGCCATCAAACCTGATTTTTTACAATTTCTAATGACCTGGACTATCCAGGGTTTGTGGGTGTCTGTGACACTTGCTGCGGGGCTTGCCGCGATGACGGTGTATGAACACAAACCGATTGGGCTGTTAGGGGCTATTGGTATATCCCTCTGGGTATTCGGGTTTGTGGTTGAAGTGGTCGCCGATAAGCAGAAGTCGAAGTTCAGACGGGAACAACCCGATGAGTTCATCACCAGAGGCTTGTGGCAGTATTCCCGGCACCCTAACTACTTAGGAGAGATTATCCTCTGGTTGGGTATCGCCGTTCTGGCGTTGCCTGTACTTCAGGGCTGGCAGCACGCAACGTTGATTTCGCCTGTTTTTGTCTTCTTTCTGCTGACCAAAGTCTCGGGGATCAGAATGCTTGAGTTTCGGGCTAATAAGCGTTGGGGCGAGGACCCCGAGTACCAGATCTATCGATCCAATACTCCGGCTCTGGTACCACGGCTTCGGTTTTAGCTACTTCTTATGCAATACGACGGGTAAGTGTGCATAACCCTTTACGAAAGCACTCCGGATATAGGTAGGCTCTCCAACAACTTCCACGGTGTCAAAGCGTTTCAGAATCTCTTCCCAGACAATCCGCAACTGCATTTCTGCGAGCCTGTTACCCATACAGCGATGGATGCCGAACCCGAAAGACAAGTGCTGTCGTGGCCTGGCTCGGTCGATGATAAATTTATCAGGCGTTTCAATCGCTGATTCATCACGATTTCCTGATACGTACCACATGACGACCTTGTCGCCTTTCTTAATGGTTTTGCCTCCAATGACAGTATCTTCCAGGGCGCGTCTGCGCATATGGGCAAGTGGCGTCTGCCAGCGGATGATCTCCGGCACCATGCTTGCGATCAGTCCTGGGTTTTCCCTAAGCTTCTGGTACTGATCCGGATGCTGATTAAGCGCAAGTATACCGCCGGTGATTGAATTACGGGTGGTGTCGTTCCCGCCAACAATCAGGAGAATCAGGTTGCCAAGGAACTCCATTGGACGTTCAAGCATGTCTTTCGTCGAATCGCCATGAGCGAGCATAGTGATCAGGTCATTGTCACCTGGTGTTTGCTGTCGCTCTTTAAAAATTTCTGTAAAGGTTGTTAGACATTCAACCAGTTCCTCGCGTCGTTGGTCCTCCGATTCGATAATTCCCTGCTCAAGGTTTGCTGTTGCAACATCGGACCAGCGAGTTAATTTTCGGCGCTGCTCGAATGGGAAATCGAAAAGGGTTGCCAGCATTTGCGTGGTCAGTTCGATGGAGATTCTATCTACCCAATCAATTTCTTCACCGACAGGTAATGCGTCAAGCAAATTTGCTGCGCGAGCCCGGATGGTTGATTCCAGCTTAACCAGGTTTATCGGTGCAACAACCGGGCTGACGACCTTTCTCTGATCATCGTGTTTTGGCGGGTCCATCGCAATAAACATTGGCAGCGTGAAATCTTCATCCTGGTCACCGAGAGTAATGCCGCCTTCGGAAGAGAAGGCCTTGTGATTGGTGTCCACGTGCATAATGTCTTCGAAGCGAGTGATGGACCAATACGGACCAAACTCACTTTCTTCACAGAAATGTACAGGGGCTTCTTTTCGGAGTCGTTCGAAATAGGCCCAGTGCGCGTTTTGTTCAAACAGGTGCGATTGAGCAACATTAAAATTCCCGTCTAGCGGGATCGAATAAGGGTCTACAACAATTTCTTTATCGGTGCTGATCGCTTCGCTCATCTCTGGGTCCGTGTTATTGGGTGGACGTTTCTGGGTGGACATTGTGTCGGCTAGTACTGGAATTCCGGCAGGTTTACGACAAGACCGTTTAGTTCATCAGTCACGGCGATCTGGCATGAGAGACGTGAATTAGCTTCCCGATCAGGGTTCAGGTCCAACATTGAGTTTTCCTGGTCATCGGCAGCGCCAACCCGGGTCATCCATTCGCTTTCAACGAGTATGTGGCAAGTAGCGCAGGAGCACTCGCCGCCACAGTCGGCATCAATGCCGGGAACAAGGTTATCGAGAGCGATTTTCATGACCGAATCACCATTGTCCCCATCAATGGTTGTGGTCTCGCCGGAAAACTGAACAAAGGTAACTTTAGCCATTTAACTGAGCCATTTGATTAAAGGCGCAAAATTAGCAACAAAGGAGGGGACTATAAAGGTTCAATATGGCCACAATATGATCCTTTTAGGACAAAGTGAAAATACAATGAGCTAGGCCCGATAGCCCGTATTAGCATGTCCTGCCGGGACCGTCTCTCTAGCGAAGTTGCCTGAAACAGCGCTGTATCTGGTCGACCAGTGCCTGGGGTTGTTCAAAGGCCGCGAAGTGGCCACCTTTCTCCATCGTCTCAAAGTGAATCAGATTGGTAAAACGCGCTCTGGCCCACCTTTCGGAAGTCTTGAAGATCTCTTTAGGAAAAAGGGTGCAACCGACGGGAAGCTCGATTAGGTCCAGGTTTGTACTTCCGAAACTCTCCCAGTAGATCCTGGCAGAGGAGGCGCCAGCATCCGGCAGCCAGTACATCATCACGTTATCCAATAGTTCATCGCGCGATGCTACGTTTTCGGGATGGCCGTCACAATCCATCCACTGGTAAAACTTTTCAAG